>Ga0326727_10002122_pt1 | contig 69869 bp, 63 predicted proteins | sample MB2enrmetagenome_FD_207643 | JGI IMG/M metagenome (GOLD analysis project Ga0326727, IMG submission 207643) | Lab enriched peat soil microbial communities from McLean, Ithaca, NY, United States - MB29MY | ecosystem: Environmental > Terrestrial > Soil > Wetlands > Peat | place: USA: New York...
AGACTTAAAAGGGGAGGGTGATCTGGTGGTTTACGAGAAGACCGAGAATATCTAGATTTACGCTGCAGTGTACAGGAGAATTTACTCACAGAACAAGAAAGGCGACCAACTGGTCGCCTTTCTTGTTTCAAAACAATTAGTTGGAGGTAAAAACAATTCATCGTTTTGATAACCCAGAGTAGCACAGGTCATGCCGCTCTCCGAAAATTACGACTTTTTCCGGCTCCACATCCTCACCGCGGTCTAATTTGCGGGCGAGTGCCTTGCCGTGCCTAAAGAAATCCGTTGCAGTTCCTTTTGTTATTGTCAGTTTCATTTCTTTTGTCTCAGAATAATCGTCAGTTTCATCTATTTTATCCAGAGCGTGCTCACTCAAGCTTTTTTTGCCTGAGGCAAGCACAGGCCCGCTCTCCTTTGGGAAATTACTCCATTTAATGTCGAACTGTTCCTCCAACTCTTCAAGGGATGAAAACTCGATGGCTGTTATTGTGCCATTTAGGTGACTGTATAGGTTGCCTTTATTATAGTCGTAACCCAATACCGTCCCCTCATCCGCCGGGCAACTTTCCGGGTTAATGTAAGCAAGATAATAATGGGTAACTTTCCTATTTTTATCAACCCATACTTCACGTCTGATCTGGCCGTTCCCCTGGTCCCAGGGAACCATGAAAATATCGTCCGATATCTTTGCTGTTTCAGCCATAATAAATCATCTCCCTTCTATAAACTAGATAATACCAAATTTAGTGTCATATTGAAGAAGACAATATTATAATCATAACTTCATAATAGATCATTTTATAATTCATTTCAAACATATCTCATATTAAAAAAAATCAATAAGCTTTGATAAACAAGGTTGCAAGTATTTCAACATAAAAAATGAGATATGAATAACCAGCTACTAGCAGTCAACTTGTCGAAGTTTTGTAGAAATAAAATTGAAAGTGAAATTGTTACCCGAACAATCAATTGTTTGCATCCCGGAAACGGTCATTATTCGCTCTGACGGCGTGAACCTCCGGTCAGCATGTGAAGCGGCCCCGAACTCGCGCTTCGGGTAGCCTGAAGCGGTTTTAAGATGACAAACTCCGCGTAACCCAACGATTTCTTGCCTGGACGAAAAAGCCCTCGTTTCCGCATAGAAAACCAATAGTGTTTCTTCCGGGATTTATGTATGGACAATAATTAAACGATTAATGGCCATGCCTCAATATTAACAATAACGGTGGATATGCATGTTGATAAAGACCATATTCATGGATGCATTAAATGAAATTCCAAAGGTTTTTAGCTTATTGCCCAAAAAAGCGTCACACAATCTTTATCTTTCTTGCAGAACATTTATTAATGGCCGTTCTCCATTTATAGGGCTAGATTTCTAGTACAGCGTTTCAAATAATTATCTACAATATAACAGGCGGTCAGATAAAACTTCTTCCAGATATTTATAACAGGGGTTGCATTAAATTTTGGCGATCTCCAGCGTTATGAGCACACGCAACTCTTCCTTGGAAGCAACTCGGTTATGTCGTAGGAATGTGCGTGCCATCTTGCCAAAAAGCAACTCCACCAAATTGAGCCATGAGCCACGCTTAGGCGTATGCACGTAAATAAAACTATTAGGCTTTTTAGCTAAATAAGGCATGGTTTCTTTTGTAGTGTGAGCAGGGTGGTTGTCCAGAATTACTCGGATCACACAGACTAGGAATCCATTTCAGCTAAAAGGAAGATAAATTCCTGGCTGCTGTACCGATCGTGAACTTGGGAATATGTCAAACCATCTCAGTGCGGAAGGTTGGTTAAGAACCCTGTTGACCCCCGAACAGCGAAATCTGGGAAAAAAGATCCAACAGCTTTTGGAACAGGGACCCGAACATCGGCCATCCTTAATGAATGAAGAGAATCCGTTTCCCACTAAAAAAGGACTTCCATTTGCGATGTAGATTGATCGTAATTTTATCAGACCTCCCTTCACATTACAGGGAGATCTCCCTTTGGCTGCAGCACATCCAACTCCACCATGATGTAGCATTTTTATTCTTGCGGGAAACGGGTAAAATTTCAGCGATACCAAAAAAGTTATAAGGCGTTTCCATGCATTTTCCCTCCCCTTTTTTATCCATATTCTCTGCAATCATTGATTAAAAAAACGTATTGTGCAATTAAGTTAAAGGTGATATATGGAACTCGGTTTCTTGTTGTAAACTACTAATAATTTCTTTTACCAATAACCAGGATACAGTATGCCACGCAGTAAGGTGATGAATCAAATAGTGCCATGGATTGCCGCGGTTACGGGCGGCGTTATGTATTTCCTTGGATACGCCGGTTTCGACAGGTTTTACCTCGAATGGATCTGCCTTGTGCCCGTTCTTTGGGCGATCCGTAATCAGCGCCCGGACCGCGCTTTACTCCTTGGGTGGGTCACCGGCATTGTGGCGCATTTGGGGGGGTTTTACTGGGTGATCGGAATGTTTCGGGAGTTCGCGGCGATGGCATGGCCGTTCGCTGCGCTAGGGCTTCTGCTCCTCGCCGCGCTAAATGGCTTCGTCTTCGCGATATGGGCGTGGGCCACGCGGTTGATCATCCGCGACACCGGTTGGAATGCGGCATGGGTTGCACCGATTGTCTGGACGGCGACAGAGAAGTTCTGGCCCGAGATATTTCCAAACTACCTAGGCGCAAGCCAGTACCGGCTCCCCCTTTTGACTCAGATCGCAGATGTAACTGGCATCCTTGGCGTGACCTTCCTCGTCGTGTACATTAATTCCACAATCTATACGGTAATAGAGCAATGGTTTGAGAAACGGCGGTTTGCACAGCGTCAGGTAGCAGTCTTTGTGGCTGTTTTAGCTGTGCTTCTGATTTACGGCGCACTCCGTATCCGCGCCGTGGACCGGCAAGCTGCGCTTGCCAAGAAGCTGACAATCGGCTTGGTTCAGACAAACCGCGGGGCCGGTGATAAGCGTAATAATCCGGAAAGCTTGCTCCGTGAACACCAGGAGATGTCCAGAACGCTTGCTGCGATTCATCCCCTTGATCTCATCGTCTGGCCAGAGAGTGTCTGCGGCATTGAGCGAACGACCCGTGAGGGTTACCTCCCGTTCGGTTTGCTTGACGACCTACATACCCCTATACTGTTTGGCGCAGTACTGCGCCTCTGGCAGGGAGATAACCCCCAACTTTACAATACCGCCCTGCTCGCGGATGGGATGGGTGAGATTCTCGGCACATATGACAAAATGGTGCTCGTCCCTTTTGGCGAGTACATCCCGTTTGGCGACATCTTCCCAAGGGTCTACTCTTGGTTGCCAGAGACAGGAAGGTTCCGGCCGGGAGAGAACGAAGAGCCGCTCCTGTTCGGCATGCACCTTCTTTCCGTAAGTATCTGCTATGAAGATATTTACCCCGGACAGATCCGCTTGCTTATGCGCGGCGGGCGTGACCACCGCATACCCGAGGCGATGTTCAACCTGACCAACGATTCCTGGTACGGCAAAACTACTGAACCGATGGAGCACTTGGCCCTCGCAAGCTTCCGCTCGATTGAACACCGGCGCTCCCTCGTGCGCGCAACCAATACCGGCATCTCAGCTTTCGTGGACCCGGTGGGGCGGCTCGTCAACCGAAGCGGACTTCGGACGAAAGAAACGCTTGTTGACCAGGTCCCAATGATGCTGGGCCGGACCATTTACGCGGTGCTGGGGGACTGGATCGGCTGGGTCTGCGGGATCCTCTCCATTTTCGGCATATGCCGGGCAATCTGTATTTCCAGAAGCCGCTACGGACACAAGTAGCTGCTTCAGAACTGGATAAGAAAATAAGGTTTGGCTTTATTATGCAGGAAAAAGGCGATGATGTTTTTGTGCTTCCCTCCACTATTATCGGAGAAGGGTATCCATGGTTTGCTTGACATATATACAAACTTATCTTAGAATAGCTAACATGGATAAGTTGATAACAATATGCGAAGCCGCTAAACTTTTCTGAGTCAGTAACACCACCCTGCGCCGATGGGAAGAATCAGAAAAATTGGTGCCTGAGCGAACTGCCGGCAACCTGATGAGGTATCGCCTCTCGCAGATAAATACCTATCTGGTGAGAAATGCAGAGGTTGACAGAAGAACTGTTGCTTATGTCCGTGTTTCTAGCTTTGGCCAGAAATACGATCTTGAACGGCAGAAACAGGTGCTTGAATTATACTGTGCCACGCAGGGTTGGACTTTCAAGATTATCTCCGACCTCGGCTCAGGGATGAATTAACACAAGAAAGGTTTGAAGCAGATCCTGGAGAAAATCCTTGATGGGAAAGTTATACAGGTTGGTTATCACCCATGAGGGCCGTCTTCCCCGTTTCGCTGCCGACCTGGTTTAGCCATCTGCTAAGCCAAACAGGTTGAAGTGGTGATTCTCAACCGAGGCGAGGACTCCTCTTTCGAAGAGGATTTTGCCAAGGACGTCCAGGAAATCATTACCGTGTTTTCGGCAGGGTTTTACGACAGAAGCCGCATAAATACAAAGTTGATCCAGAGAATCAAGCATGCGGCAGAAGCCTGGTCCGGTGAGTAAGAACGTCGCCACATATTGGGACGTGTGACTCTGAATTCCGACAAGGAAACATTCTTTCTGCTTATGTCACCCACTACACTATTTGAAAAGGCTGCTATTTGCGGATATGTAGTGCACCGGCGAAATGGCGGCATATTTCAAATACATCTATCAGATCCGATTTGGTATTACGATTAGTCAATACAATGCCATTGCCAGAAACCTGGAAAGGAAGATCTCTTCGGTATTGGGCTTCAGCCACTTTGGAAACAGGAATTGCAGACCACTATCGCTAAAGCCAGCAAGGTTATCCCCAATTTTTATACAAGGACAACCTGCATCTGTAAATGAGGTGGTTTTGTATCCTTGAAACGAGGGCTTTCCGTGGTTGAACAGCAAATAGCCTTTGGTGGGCCACGGATCTTTTCGGCAGCAGAAGGTTAATCAGGAAGCAGTTCGACCTGGAGATCAGTGGCTACCACAACCATAAAGAATGGAAGCAGTAAAGAAACGCAAAACGGAATTCCCAGTTCTACGTTCTTGGCTCCAAGGATTAGACCGCCGGCTGCGGTTGCACCATCTCGGCCAATCTCGATGGGACATTCAATCTCCTGCTCGTGTCATTTAGGAAAGAGGCACGTTATCTCCTCATATAGATCATTTACGTTCCTAATGGGCAGAACATTATACAACAGGCGGTCCGTAATCGGCAGGTGCTCTCGTACTGCTCTTCCGTGACTAAAAGGCTGGAAGGTATTCATCAACACAAGCCTGCCGGAGGTAAAATTGTCCCGATCAAGGATTCCGCGGCGCCATCGGGATTGAGATGTCTTGCTGTGGCTGAATCCGTACGGCTTCGAAACTTGGCCGGCTGTTGGGGTTCTCCCGCCTGTCACCTACGGAAAATAATCGAACCAGTCAGGGGCCCGCATCGGTGAGGCATTCAAAGATGATTTCTCCATAGCGGAGAAAACCTCCAAGCCGAACGTAATCGACAAGTTGGATTTTCCCAAAATGAACCGCCCTGGAAGGTGAAGAGTCGAAGTAAACCAGGAGGATATTTATTTTTTCATGTGATAAATATCATCCGGGCATCAACGCCAGGGGTTATCGCTTCGTGATTAAGGTTATTGAGACCAATCCCGCCGTTACCTCGGTCATTAGCTTGGCAAATTATACCTGGAGGCTCGGGATATCAGTCCACCAGGCAGCAGCTTTCGCCATTAAGCGATGAGGGGGTCGTTTCTGCGATTGCCTGATTATGGGAAGAGGCGTAACCGCCCCTGACCACGTCACCTTCCCCCCTGCCTGCCTGCAAAGAATCGGGGGATGCAGGTATGGTCATTCTGGTCAGACGCAAGAAAGATCCACAAGCGGTTTGCAGCACACCTCCGGTCTCCCGATACTGGAGATACTCCAAGGCTTCGTCCCTCGAAGAGAAAAGCCCCGTCGGTGCAACCTCATGCGAATCGTCAGCAACTCTGATAAGATTACGTCTTGGATGATATCTCATGGTAAATCTTTCCGATGCGCAAATTTTTGCAAATGCACATGGTTTGATAGTTTGTGGGAACGGTCTAAATCACTTGCTAAATGCAACAAAGTAACATTCGACGTGGTCATTGGCCCGAACGGATTGCAGGCAGCCAATGTAAAAAAGCTCGGGAAAGGTTTCCCACTCGGGACAATAAGCCTTGGGAGATCCGAGGCTTAATACCTATAAATATTTCCCTGGCAGACCAGTTTGCAATCGAACGATTAGTTGTTGGCATCGTCGTGGCATCTCTCCCCCATGCCTCTCATATTTCCTGTTTGTGCATCACTTGTTCCTGTCATCAGATCGTGTAATTCCTCATTTCATGACCCTTGACAGTGGTCCTCTTAGTTTGTATCAAAATGCATTAAAAAGCTTTCAGTGTACAAATGAATGAAATCTGTTGCAAAGGTACAAAAAATGAAAACAGAACATCTGGGGAATCTCTCCCTACTGACTTGCGCCGGTTGTTGGATAACCACGGAAATCTGCTTGTCTGCCGGTTTTCTGAATGGAAACTGGAGGATTATTTCCAATGCCTTTGAAGCCGGAACCGTTGGCGGCCTTGCAGACTGGTTCGCAGTTTCAGCTCTTTTTCGGGAAATACCTATTCCTGTAGTGCGGAAACATACGAATATCATCGCCAAGAACAGGCACAGAATAACGGACAGCATCGCGGACATGGTGCAGAACAAGTGGCTTAGCCCGGCTGTGGTGCGGGAAAAACTGGAAAAGACCAGGATGATCGTGTTGGCGATGGAATTGCTTGAACGTGAGAATGAATCTCTCAAAGAGTATATTGTCTCGCTGTTGCGTAAGCTGGTGGAAGGGCTGGATGACGAAGGAATTGTGAAGTTTCTTGAAGGCGCCATTAAGGACCAGCTTGCCAACATCGATTTTGCCCGTTCGCTGGGAGGGTGGATGCACAGGGCCCTCGACAGCGGCTATCATGACGATATCTGGGAGCTGCTCTTCGAGTCCCTGCATAGGGCCGCACAAAGCACGGAGATCCGTGAATACGTGGCGCAGAAGCTGTGGGAGGCTGCCGGCGAAGAGAAAGGAAAGGGGTTCCTGAAAAAGATGTTCATCGGCGCCGGCGAAATCACTGGTGGTTTTGATTACTATTCGGCCGCTGACACGCTTGTTTCACAGTACAAGGAAGTGTTGCAAGAGGCGAAGGTGGACAAGAAGCACTTAATCCGGCAGAAATTCGACAAAATTGTTGTTGATTTTGCACAAGGGCTGGAAGTAGGTTTGCCTGACGCTACGGATGCATTCAACCGGTTCAAGGATCACTTCATCCTTGAGGCGGACTTGGAGAAGATACTCGGCAAAATGATGTGCGACCTGAAGGGCACAGTGTCGGCTCAACTGGATGAAAAGGATTCCCCGTTTCGCCTGGTCATACATAACTACGTTGATGCAATCCTCGTGAGTCTTAACTCCGATCAGGAACTACAGGGAAAGATTGACAAGGCGATAAAAGAGGCTATCATCATGTTTATAGAGAAAAACCATACGGTCATCGGTGATATGGTAAGAACCAGCCTTGATCCGGGCAGGCTTTCCGATGCACAGATGGTTACCGAAATAGAGGAGAAGGTAGGTGATGACCTCCAGTTCATTCGTTTGAACGGCGCAGTGGTTGGCTGGTTTATAGGTCTGACTCTGGGAGCGATAAAAGCCTTTCTTTAACGACCTGTTACTAATTCCCTGAGGCCTGCAATCCTAGCATTCCTTTGGTTTCTGCCGTGGTATAACAATAAAAAAGGGAAAGAGTAATAGTAGGCGCGTTATGTGAGCCGGTTCCTTGTCACAATGCGGCTTCTCTTCATGATTGAGCTATGATCTCGTGACGGTCATTTATTCTTCGGGGTCAACCTCGGGCTCTCGTTTTTTTACCCTTACAGCGGTAGGTAAACATTTATCCGGTAGTGTTCGGTTAATATTATCCGAAGTAGCGAGCTTACTATTATCTTAGTATGGCTTCACGAAAGTCGTGGAGTAATACCATGAAATGGGCAACTGGTGAATAGAGGATGATAGTTACAGCTATGATTGAGAACCGCGGTATGAGCGTAATTATTACTATGAACAGTTGGAAGTTTTAGTTGAACGTGCTGACAGCATCTAGCAGCTAATCGCAAGCTATAATAATTTTTCTTTTATTTCCTCGTAGAACGCAACAACAGCGTCTTTCCATCCCTGCTCCCATGCTGCGAGGATGGGGCTGGGTACGCCTTCATGATAAAAAAGGTTCGGGTCGTCAAACTCGTTCAGAAGCATCTGGAAATATTCACCTATTTCCAGATCGGCCAGAGTAAGATCATGTTGTCCCTCCCCTTTTTCCAATGCAGTTTTGTACCGGCAGGCCACATACAGCAATTCTTCATGACTGGCGGATTGTGCAAACGCCCACCCCTCCTTCCTGCCGTTGTTGTAATATAATTCTTTCATCGCCCTATTTGCTTTCGTTAATTTTACCATGTCTTGGCTCACCCCTGCGGTTTTTTCATCCTTTCTGCAGAGTATAAGGAGATAAGTTTAGCGGGTCAAGTCGAAAGCTTTACATTAAGTACTTGCTCACTCCATTTTATTGTGCTAATCACAGTTGCATGGCGAATCTAAAACAGTTGGGTATATCCTTATAGTTTTTAGCCGTCTATTGCCAGGCCGGACTGTAACAATATTGCCCCAATGGAGTTACATAGGTTTTCGCTCGATGTCTGGGAAGTGTTATTGAATAGGAGCGTGTATGGACAAGAAAGTACTCCTCGTGGATAACTCGCATGTCTGCCTCGAAATCGAACAGGAATTGCTCCGGAGGTTGCCGGTGAAGGTGTTTGTCGCGGAAAACGGCAAGCAGGCCATCGAGTTAACACATAAACTCCGCCCAGATCTGATTTACATGGGACTCAACCTTTCCGGGATGGACGGCGCGGTATGCTGCAGGGCCATCAAGGAAGACCTTGCTCTAGCAGGGACCCAGGTGGTACTGATGGCTCCCCCAGTTGAAAAGGAGATGGCGGAGTGCCGTGCTGCAGGCTGTGACGCGGTTCTCTCCAAGCCGATCGACCGGCGGGAATTCATCGCAATATGTAGATCCTTGCTGGCGCTGAACGATCAGCGGGAGGAACGTATCCCGTGCCGCGCCATAGTGACATGCCGTATGCCGGGAGCAGTCTTCTACGGCACTATTGAGGACATTTCTCCGAAGGGGATTTTTGTCGGGAGCCACTACGAGGTGAAAATCGGGGAGGAGTTGAAGCTGAAGTTCATTCTCCCGCTAGGTGGTGCCGAGAGCATTGAAACCGGCGCGCGGGTTATCTGGATTAATAGCGGAAGGATGAGGCGCAAAGGCCAACTCCCCGCCGGCTTCGGCGTGGTTTTCGAAGATCTCGCCATAGAGGCAGCCAGGCAAATAGCTGAGTTTATCGAGCGGAGCATCCTTTGGGAGCAACTGCCGAGCGAATGGTGACAGATCGCAAAGACAAGTTAACTAGAATCTACCTGACCTCGCTTGTAATCAGTTATGCGCTTTTCCCGCCACGTCCGGAAAATGTCAGGTACAACCGCAAGGCCACCGACGAACCTTCATCGGTACATATTGCGGTTAGAGGCGATAATGTCTGTTTCTACCTGGCGGACCTCAACCGCGCAATCAACGGGGAAGGAGAGCTGAGGCTGTTGTTTCCTGGCTGTTTTGCATTGGCCGCCCCGTCACTCCTTTTTCGCCTGAAAAGAAACGGCTTTTCCAACTGTAGAGTTTTAAGCACTGCCGAAGGATTGCTCCTTACTGCTACAAGATAAGCCGTGTATAACAAAAAACGGCCGGATTAAAAATCGGGCCGTTCTTTAAAACCGGATAACGCTGCCTTCTGTCATGGTGCTGCGTCACTATCCTTCGTTTTATACATTTTCTGCCCCCAGAAGTGGCCCATTACCTGGTGTTCCTTTTCCGTCAGGACAGTCCCCTTCTTTTCCATCCGTCTTAAAATCTTCTCCATCTCCAACCGTTCTTTGACCGCCGCATCGATTCTCTGCCGGTTATGGCAGACCAGGCACTTCTCCTCGATCACCTTGAGTCCTTCCCCGCGCAGCTTAACCCCTCTGACGTCCTCTTGGGATGCCGCGATAGATGCAGAAACCATGACCGCCACGAGGGGAAAGATTATCCGGAATATTTTTGCAGTCATTATGGATGCTCTCGTAACAAGCAGGAATTCAGGCGATTTAGTTGTTATTCCCTCACATAGATGTCCTGGTCTGACTCATGCACCATCGTCATTACATGCCGATACTCTTCTTCGATCATGTCGTAGTGCTTCTGGGTCTCTTTGATTACCCGCATGAAAATCCCTCTGACCAACGGATCGACAATATCCTGGACTAAAATCGAGTACTGCTCGATACACGTTCTTTCTTCCTTGAGAGCGATTTCCAGGGCCTTCTGCTCATGGGTATCCCCGTCGATTGCCTTTTCCAACGTCTGATAGTTCGAATTTTTCCTGTCGGGCGGAGATGAAATAAACGTCTTCAGGTCTTCGCCGAACTCTCCTCCCTTGTAAAGGTCGAAAAACAACTTCAGATGCCCCACCTCTTCATTGGCGAGCAGATCGAAGATCTTTTTCGCCCTTTGATTCATGGTGACCGATGCCGCCCGCCTGTAAAAATCCATGCTGCCCTTCTCCGCCTGGATGGCGAGCTTCAAGGCTTCATGCACAGTATACTCTATCCCCATGGGAATCCCTCCCCTCCATTATCCTGATAGGAAATGCTTCATATAAGTATAGCCGCAACTACTTAAAATTCAACTCTCGGCGTGAATGTTTCCGCCAGCAGATCGTTTACAACAACCCCTGCCATGGTCAACCCGAAGATCGAAGGGATGAACGATATGCTGCCGAGAATGACCCGCCGATTCTTGCAGGAAAAGCGTTGGTCATCCTTGTTGGGGCAGATGCAGCTCCCTTTACACCCTCCGTCCTTGGCCTCCTGCTCCCGGTATTCCTCGGTAGAAAAAACCACTTTGACGCCGCGTTCAATTCCCTGCTTCTTCAATAACTTCCGTACTGAACGCGCCATTCGGCATTTATGGGTCTCCGAGATATCGGCTACCCTGATTCTGGTGGGGTCGAGCTTGGCGGCCGCCCCCATGCTGGAGATGATGGGAATTCCCCGCTCACGGCAGCTTTTTATGAGATGGAGCTTGCTCGTAATGTGGTCAATGGCGTCCACCACATAGTCGTAATCCGCGGAAAGCAGAAAATCGCTGTTCTCGGCGGAATAAAAATCCTTGTAGGGGATGATCTCGGCCTGCGGATTGATCAATCTCATCCTTTCGGCCATCACCTGGGCTTTGGCCTTGCCTACAGTGCCTTCCATGGCATGGATCTGGCGGTTGACATTGGTCAGGCAGATGTCATCGAAATCGACGATGACGATCCTGCCAATACCGGCTCGGCATAGGGCCTCGGCAGCGTAGCTGCCGACCCCTCCCAGACCGAATACGGCCACGGTGGCAACTTTCATCTTTCTCATCCCTTCCGGGCCGATCAGGAGTTCGTTGCGGGAAAAGCGGTGGAGATTGGACATAAAAAACTCCGTTCAACTATGACCTCCGAGGATTAAAAATCCTCGGGGGTCTCTTCCTCTACAAGCGTAATAGCCGCTCCGCATTGCGGGTGGTGACAGCTGCTAACTCATCAATACTGACACCTTTGATTTCAGCTACCTTTTTTGCCGTCTCCACTAGGAATGCCGGCTCGTTGACCATCCCCCGAAACGGCTCTGGAGCCATGTCCGGGGAATCGGTCTCCAGGACGAGATGCGCGAGGGGGATGTTTCTGACTAACTCAGGCGGTTTTACCGCATTCCGATAGGTGGCCGGGCCGGCCACGGAGATGGCGAACCCCAGTCCTATACACTCTCTTGCAGTTTCCGGGCTTCCGGAAAAGGCGTGCATTATCCCGCCGACCTTTTCCGCCTGCTCTGCACGCATGATCCTGAGCAACTCCTGAAAGGCCCGGCGGCAATGAATAAGAAGCGGCAGCCCCATCCTGACAGCCAGCCGCAGTTGGCCGCGAAACGCCTTAATTTGCCACTCGCGGGAGATTTCGGGGAGCAGGAAGTCTAGGCCGATCTCACCGATCGCCACTGCGCCCTCCGCATGGTGCGCCAGTTCTGCCATAACATCTTCCCCATACAGATCGGCATGCATCGGATGGAGGCCGAAGGCGGGGAATATCCCCTCTTTCCCATCGGCAAGGGCGGCTATCTTCTCCCAACCTTCCGGGCCTACTCCGGGGACTATGAACCTATCGATCCCTGCCAGCCGGGCATTTCCAACAACTTCAGGGAGCCGGTTTAAGAGGGTCGGGTCGTCCAGATGACAATGGGTGTCGATGAACATAAATCGAAAAAAATGTTGAGGCAAATTGACAGCTATCGTTTCAAATGTACCATTTCTATCAAAAAAGTGAAGGATTATGATCGGCAAACTTTATTTTTCCAGGGATCCTTCCATTCCGTTTAAGATTGCTGTCTATTGAAGGGGGATGGGTGCAGAAATGATAGTTGGTTTAGAATGGTGGAGCTACAGCCTAAGATTTATTTTGGGAAAGTGGCTGATTCAAGTTTTTTGATGCTGGTGCAGAGTGTTGTCGCGGCCTTCCGGTTGATCTTAATTAACGTCCTTCTCGCCTCCGCCATGGGCATATCCGAGATACGTGCGCCGTCCATAATATGTATTCCTTGCTGAGCCGCTTTCCCGATCCGGTCATAGAAATAAATCCTGAACCCTTGCAATCACACTCTTCCGGTCATTTCCAGGTCAAGCGTGAGACTTGTGGTGAAATTCAGGGAGAGGGTGGGGAAAAGTCTTCCGTACTAAATTGCGGGGTAACAACGGTGTCGATGACGGTAAATTGCCCCCCTCTGAAGAGCTCTTGTTATAGCCGGAGGTTAAGAGGAGAGTGCCTTTCCCGGAGATATCAACGGACAGCTTTGTGTACACGTTGTTTTCTTCAACGGTGTTTTCGAGGATGCAGACCACCGGGGGATTGAACTTCCCCCGTAGAGGTAATTGTCTAACCTGTATAGAGTGCCGGACACTTCGCCGCGGCCCCTGTCTCCAAGGGAGTAGAAGGTCCGCCGAGCCGTGCCTCTTCGATTGGATACTTGGTGACGATGTTGACGACCCACCCCATGGCCGGCCCCCAGGATGAGGAGTCGGGGCCTTTGGTGATCTCGATCCGTTTAGTCTGTTGTACGGGGGAGTTGACAGAGATCAACGTCATTCTCGGCGAAATTGTTCTGCAGCACTCCGCCGCAAAGCATAAGAAACGGCTGGAACGAGGAGCCGACGATCTAAGAAATGGCCAATGATCCCGGATCGCCCTGTATTTAAACCTGGATGCCGGGCATAGTTTTGTGGTCTTTCGCCAGGGTGTTGGCGTTTAACTACTCAATCTCCTATGCTAACTATGGTGAGATTCTCCGCATCCTGGGAGGCGTGCAGCGGGGCCCTGGCGACGGGTACGGGAAGCTCCTTTTTGCAATAGACTTCTCAAGTGGTTGTTCGTCCTCACAGGGCGCAGCCAAGGCCTTGCCGCGCAGGGCTGAGACAGGCATGAGCGCGCGGGCAAGGATTAAGAAGGACGTTTTGAAATATCTGTACGGCATGTATCCCTTGACGGCTTGTTCCAGTGAAATATGGAAACGCATACGACAATAGGCTCAGTTGGAAAGTTGCTGCATGAAATTTTCCTCTGCAAATTCTGAGAATTGTAAATTAATGGGCCTCAAATTAACCTTGAACCATAAGTCAGTCAAGTGCTTAACTCGATGCAGTGTTTATTCGGGTTATATTTTTGTTGCCCTCTCCTCCTCAAAAATGCTAACCTAATACAGTACTTCGAAGGGCGAAGATACCGATCTTCGCCTTTGTTTTGTTCATTCCACAGGAAAAGAAAACTGGAGTAGATCCATTGAATAAATACAATCAGCAGGAAATTGACTGCCGCCGTACCTTCGCCATCATAAGCCATCCGGACGCTGGCAAGACCACCATCACCGAGAAACTCCTACTCTTCGGCGGGGCGATCCAGCAGGCGGGGGAGGTGAGGGCGAGAAAGAGCGCACGCCACGCCACCTCCGACTGGATGGAAATGGAGAAGCAGCGCGGGATATCGGTCACCTCATCGGTAATGAAATTTCACTACAATGGCTTTGAGATCAACCTTCTCGATACCCCGGGCCACAATGACTTTTCTGAAGATACCTACCGGGTGCTCACCGCAGTTGACTCGGTCCTCATGGTGATAGACTCGGTCAAAGGGGTAGAGAGCCAGACCAAAAAGCTTCTCGAGGTCTGCCGCCTACGCCATACCCCCATAATGACCTTCATCAACAAGCTCGACCGGGAGGGGCGTGAACCTCTCGACCTGTTGGACGACATCGAGAACAACCTCAGTATCAAGTGTGCCCCCATGACTTGGCCGATCGGCATGGGGAAGCGATTTCGCGGCACCTACCACCTCTACACAAAAGAAATCACCTTTTTCGATCCGGAAGCGGAAAAGGGCACTGGCCGCATCGTCACTGTCCAGGGTCTCACCGACCCCAGGCTGGATGAGCTGTTGGGCTCGCAGGTGGAGGAACTCCGTAATGATGTGGAGCTTCTGGAGGGGGCGGCCCATCCCTTCGCGGAGGATGCGTATCTTGCCGGTCACCAGACTCCGGTCTTTTTCGGCAGCGCCATCAATACATTTGGTGTGCAGCAGCTTCTTGACACCTTTGTCGTCCACGCTCCCGCGCCGCTCCCGCGCGAGACGGAGACTCGGCCCGTTTCCCCATACGAGGAGTCTTTCACCGGCTTTGCCTTTAAGATCCAGGCCAACATGGACCCGGCCCACCGGGACCGGATCGCCTTCTTCCGCATCTGCTCCGGCAAATTCAACAAGGGGATGAAGGTCCGTCACTTAAGGCTGGGCCGCGAGGTGCAGCTAAACAATGCCACCATCTTCATGGCCCAGGACCGGACCAATGTGGACGAGGCCTTTCCCGGTGACATAATCGGCATCCACAATCACGGCACCATCAAGATAGGCGACACCTTCACCCAGGGAGAAGAGCTTAAGTTCACCGGCATCCCCAACTTCGCGCCGGAGCACTTCCGCCAAGTGAGGCTCCTCAACCCGATGAAATCCAAGGCCCTGGAAAAGGGGCTCGTGCAACTCGCCGAAGAGGGGACCACCCAGGTCTTCCGTCCTCTCATGGGGGCTGGCTGGATACTCGGCGCGGTGGGGCTCCTCCAATTCGACGTGGTCATGCACCGTCTAGAATTCGAATATGGAGTAAAGGCTGCCTACGAGCAGGTCGGTTACGTCACAGCGCGCTGGGTAACCGGCGAGAGGAAAAGGCTGGAGGAGTTCGAAAAGAAAGAAGCGATGCATCTCTACCGTGATGGCGAGGGGAACCTGGCCTACCTGGCGGCAAGCCAGTGGCGGCTGGAGAACACCATGGAAAACTGGAAGGAGTTGGAGTTTCATGCTACAAGGGAGCATAGATGAATAAAGGGGAAAGGTGCGCGACGGTTAGTGTTCGTGGTCATAACGCTGAACATAATCTAATTTCAAAATGTTGAAACCAGACATCCATATATAAGAAACTACATGCCAATGACATAAAGAGGGTTTGTTTACCTTCAACTACGCAAACAATAAGCCGCCACACCAGCAACATCCTTGCAATGGCGGCTTTCTTATCTAGATATGGGGCGATACCCTATCCCCCCTCAACTCAATCCATCAAGGTTCCTGCTCTACCGTCACCACATGGGGAAAGCCCTCATGGTGGACCGCCCGTTCTTCCTTTTTAATGCGTTTCCCGCAGGATAAGCAATAAAAGTCCTGCGGAGTCTCTTCAACTGCCTTTTTTCCGCAATTCTCACATTTCAGATACGTTTTACCCATGGCTTACCTCCCCCGCAAAACCTTCCCTATAGTGAATTCCCTCTCCCCTCACACTCGATCTTATCCACCACGCAATAGATTCCCCCCTCCTTGAGCCCCGGCTTGAAGCATCCGTTGCAGGATATGCACCTGGCTCGCTCCCTGTTTCCACTCTGCCAGCGCTGCGCAAGATCAGGTTCGCGGATGAAAGGGCGGGCCATTGCGACGAAGTCGGCCTCCTCGCGACGAATGATTCCCTCGGCGACCTCAAAAGACCTGATTCCTCCAACAGTCATGACCGGGCAGTTGACCACGTTATTGATCATGATGGCAAGCGCCAGATTGTACGCCTCCAGCTCTCTGGTAGTGATCCCCACTCTTACCGGGGAAAGGTTCCCCGATGAAGGAGTCCCGGCGCTCACCTCTATGGCGTCAATCCCCGCTTCATCCAGTACCTTTGCCGCGTGCACCGCATCGGCCGCTTCCAGTCCCCCTTCCAGGTTGTCTGCACCGTTGAGCTTCACCAGTACCGGGAAATCATTCCCGACAGCACCCCTGACCCCCCGGTATATCTCCATGAGGAAACGGCAGCGGTTCTCGATATCGCCGCCGTAGCGATCTTCTCGCTGGTTGGTAAGGGGCGAAAGGAACTGGTTGATCAGGTAGCCGTGCGAGGCATGTAGTTGCACGGCGTCGAAACCGTATTCCTTGGCCCGCGCCGCACCTGCGCTGAAGAGCGCCACAAATTCCGCAATATCCTCATGGGAAAGTTCCGCCGGGATTTCCGGGAACTGCGCTACCCTTACCGCGGAAGGGGCAACCGGCCGGCTGCCGGCGATTTCGGTGGTTGTCTGGCCGCCTGCGTGGACCAGTTGCATGCAGATTTTCCCCCCCCGGTTGTGGACAGCAGAGGTCAGAGTTCTCATCTCAGCGTTAAAGGCATCGGTATAAATTCCCATCTGCCCCGGATACTGCTTCCCGTCCTTTCGGATAAAGGTGTAGCCGCTGATGATCAGCCCCACTCTTCCCTTGGCAAGGTTGTCATAACACTCTGCCAGCTTTTGCGTCGGCCGCCCGTCAGGCTCGCACATCCCTTCCCAGGTGGCTGAGCGCACCAGCCGGTTGGGCAAGGTCATAACATTTATTTGCGTTGCGTCAAAAACCTTGTTCATGATTATCCTCCTCTAAGTGTCAGTTAAAATATTTCGTAAAAAACCCCGGTCCCCAATTTGTGCACCCTCATGAGGTTTGTGGAGCCCCTGGCCTCCAGTGGCACCCCCATGGTGATCACCACCATATCCCCTTTTTTGAAGCCGTCGGCAAGGAGGGCATTTTCTACCACCTCGATCTGCTGGCCGGTTTCGGAGAGAGAGCCCACCAGCCATGTCCTTACTCCCCAATAAAGGGCAAGGCGTTGACGGATCTCGCAAAATGGCGTAAAGGCAATGATCGGCAGTTGCGGCCTACATTTGGCGATAAGGGCGGCGGTGCTGCCGGACTGGGTAAAGACCACGATGGCCTTGGCCTTGAGGGTTGATGCCGCGCGACAAGCCGCCTCAGCTACTGCTTCGGCAATATTGTTACTGCGTTCTTCTCTATTGGCAGGCATCCGCAATAGCCCGGAACGCTCAATGTCACGGGCAACAGTGGCCATGGTCCGGACGGCTTCTACGGGGAAGCGGCCGGAAGCGGTTTCCCCGGAAAGCATTAGCGCGTCGGTGCCGTCGAGTACGGCATTTGCCACATCCGAAGTCTCGGCCCTGGTCGGGCGGAATTGGCTGATCATCGATTCGAGCATCTGGGTGGCGGTGATAACCGGTTTTCCCACGACGTTGCAGGCACGGATGATCTTTTTCTGAATGAGCGGAACCCGTTCCGCGCTGATTTCCACGCCTAGATCACCGCGTGCCACCATGATGGCGTCGGCCGCCTTGAGAATCGTTTTGAAGTTGCGGAGAGCCTCGGGCTTCTCAATCTTGGCTATCACCGGGACGTTCATATCATGCGTGAAAATGATTCGCTTCAGTTCCTCAACGTCGGCGCTTTTACGCACAAAGGAGAGGGCGATGAAATCCACCCTCATCCGCAGGCAGAATTCCAGGTCATCCAGGTCCTTCAGGGTGAGGGAGGGGCTTGATACATGCACCCCAGGGAGATTGATTCCCTTGAGGTCTTTCAGTACCCCCCCTTCAACAACCGAACAGTGAATGCGATTCCCTTTGACGGCAAGGACCTTCAGCTCAATAAGGCCGTCATCCATGAGGATTCGCGAGCCGTGTTTCACGTCAAGAGGGAGTTCGCGGTAAATGGTGGAGATCAGACCCGGATGCCCCAGGCATTCATCGGTGGTGATGTCGAGCAGTTCCCCTTTGGCCAAGGGTAATGCGCCGTTTTCCATCCGGCCGACCCTGATTTTCGGTCCCTGCAGGTCGGCAATAATGCCGATGGCCTTGTCACACTGCGTTGCGACCTGCCGCACTGTTTCAATAATCCGCCCCTTTTCCTCATTGGTGCCGTGGGAGAAATTGAGACGGAATAGATCCGCCCCTGCGTTCATTAATAGCTCGATCATTGCGGCGGAAGAGCTTGCCGGTCCCAGCGTGGCAATAATCTTTGTCTTTGGGGCAGTTCTAATCATGATTCCTTTTCATCAGTGATGATAGCGTCCCGTTCGCCCCTTATGGGCCGCATTGGGAGCTTTGTGACAATCGAAGCATTTCTGATCTTCAACTTTTCGCCTTTCCAGGGAGGATGCGGGTTGATCGGTTCTGGCCATGTTGTATTCCGGGGTCTGGAAATAGTCCCGGTTCCGCTCATCGGTGAGAATGGGGGGGGTGTACGCCAGCTGCCAGTTGGCGCTGATCGGTAATGTATGGCACTGATCGCATCCCCCCGGTGGGGGGATCGCTTGCCAGGACCTGAACATGGCGCAGCCGCAGATCAGGAAAATGGAAATGACGCAGAACAACCAGAAGGTTTTGGGCATGGAATATCCTTTCAACAAGGTGAGCTATACCAAACCGCAAACAAACGATTAATTTAGTTGGCGTCGTCTGGGGTTCCTCCCCTTTCCTTGCCGCCTGAACTCGTTTTGTTTGCAATTCGGTCTTGCACTAATGATGGTTGACTGAACAAATAATAGCATAAAGGAAGAGTAATACAAACCTGAATGTATTTGATACTGATCGCCGGTTACATCTCTGTGGCGCAAAAATCCATTCGTAATGTTGTCATGCCGGATAATTGTAAGAAAATCTCTAAATAAATTGAATTTTGTTCCGATAATATAGATAAACTTGATTCAATAAATATAAGGATTGGCGTTGGCCTATCCGCTGCCAGGCAAAAGAAAAAGGGCGTAATATGCCTTGGTTATCCAGCTCTTTTTGTTAATGAGAAGCATATAAATTTTACTCTAGGACGGATGTCATGAAATACAAACTACTCATTCTCGACGATGAACAGAGCATCCTCCAGATGTTGAAAAATATTTTCCCTGAAGAGATAGAGCTTTTCCTGGAAAGTGAAAGTGAAGCCGCCCTGCGCCGCATTGCCGCGGAGCGCCCAAATGTGGCCATCCTTGATATAAATCTCCAGGGCAAGTCAGGACTGGAAGTGCTGAAAGAGGCAAAGAAGATAGATCCGGGGCTGGCGGTAATCATGGCAACCGGTTATGGGACGACTCAGACAGCCATTGAGGCGATGAAGCTGGGCGCCTATGACTACCTGACCAAGCCTTTTGATATTAAGAAGATGCAGGGTATAGTCAACAAGGCCTTGGAATGCAATCTTCTGAGCAGAAAAGTCCGTTATACCAGGGAAGCCGAATCCCTAGCTGCAGAAGAGGCAGATACCGATATCATGATTGGCTCTTCACCGGAAATGATAGAAATCTGGAAGATGGTGGGTAAAGTAGCCGATTCCGACGCCACTATACTGATTCAAGGTGACAGCGGCACCGGCAAGGAACTTCTAGCCCGGGCCATTTATAATAACTCGCATCGTCGCAATCGTCCCTTCCTCGCGGTCAACTGCGCTGCATTGCCCGAAACACTCCTGGAAAGCGAGCTGTTCGGCCATGAGAAAGGGGCTTTTACCGATGCCCATTCCCGCCGTATCGGTAAGTTCGAACAGTGCAACGGTGGCACTATTTTCCTCGATGAAATAGGTGAAATGAGCCTGGCCAATCAAGGTAAACTCTTAAGGGTTCTCGAAAATCAGGAATTCGAACGGGTCGGGGGGAATGAGACCATAAGAGTGGACGTCCGGGTCATAGCTGCAACGAACAAGAGTCTGGTAAGCTCCGTAAAGGAAAAGAGCTTCCGTATAGACCTCTTTTACCGTCTGCGGGTCGTCTCCTTTTACCTCCCTCCGCTGCGAGACCGGGTCGAAGATATCCCCCTCCTGGTAAATATGTTCCTGATAATGTTTTCCCGAAAATATTCGAAAAAAATGAAGGGGATTGCGCCAGAAGCATTGGACATGCTGATCTCGCACCATTGGGAAGGTAATATCCGGGAGTTGAAAAATGTGATCAATTCAGCAACGGTTTTCAGTAAAAGCGAGATACTCATGCCCGAAGATTTCGAGTCATTTCTCCAGGCCAAGACTGGAACGAAAGAAATTGACCTGGAGAAAGTCGTGGATGATTATTATACGGTTTTCTGGAATATCCTGGAGCCGATGTTTGACCGGGTCTGCCTAAAAAACAGAGGGGCCGTGTATGACAATATCAACATGGGGCTGGAAAAGGCACTCATTCACATGGCCATGGAAAAGAGCGCCAAGAATCAGGTTCTTGCCGCCAAACTTCTTGGCATAAGCCGTAATACCTTGCGGGACAGGCTGGAGCGTTACAAAATCGACAATTCCTGAATCACCCGCAAAGTCGATTGAATTCAGATGCATAAATCACTGGCATACCTTCGTGCAATCACAATCTTCACGCCAAAGACAGCCTAATTGACCACATTCTTCTTTGTGCCCGGTCGTAAAGCAAACCGGGTTTCCCTCATCTTGCTGGATTGCCCTGATAAGATCGCTCTTATTAATTTTCGCTGGATTTATACCTCTTTTGCGAGCAATTTCCTTGATTTCATTCACTTTCATTTCCTGGTTCCTTTTATTTTTTAAAGTTTACGGATATTACCTAGCCATTCCAAAGAGGTGTTTAAAACCATTAACTACATGGTACCAAGTTATTAGTGTTTTTAAACCCTGCTATTAACTAAAGGATTTTATTTTTAAACACTATTGTGGAGCGGTATGGAACATTATACGTATATTTTTGTTATGATACGAATATTTATATTTTAGGTAATGAAGAGATGTTGTCAATAAAAAAGGAAATAAATTAACTTGATTCATGGAAAGCACGGGCATTCTTGCAACCATGTACGGGGTTATTTCTCATGCTCAAATTCCCATGCATAAACAAAACATGGTGATATAATAAGTATGTCGGTAAACTTCTTACTGGATGGATTCTTAACAGGAAATCGATCAACAGGCGAGGCAATTGCATGCCGGCAAGAGGTCTGTAAAATAAATCCCCATCAGGAGGCAGGCTATGGAAGAAGATATTAAACGGATTCTCGTCGTCAGCATGATAACCAAAAACTGCATGGCCATCCATTACGGTATTTCCCTGGCAAGGAAATACGGGGCGGAACTCACCATTGTCCACATTGTTCATAATCCCTTCGGTCTGGAAGGGTGGAATGTACCTATGATGTCGCTTGAAAAGGAATACGAAAATATGCTTGAAGAAGCAAAGGCAGACATGGAGGATATCATCGAGATGGAGAAGGGAAAGGGGCTGCCGATCAAGAGACTGATCAGGGAGGGGGAACCGACAGAGGAGATACTGAAGGTTGTAAACGAAGAGAAGACGGATCTCCTTATCACATGCCACGATGCGGAGTCGCGTCTGGAGCATTTTCTTTTCTGCCGGAGCAATGAAGAATTGATTCGCCAGATGCCGTGCTCCATAATGCTTGTGGAAAACAAACAGATGGGAGCCCTTTGGTAGGCCCTTTCCTCACTGGATAAAGCAGACCGTTTTTTAGATAACAGAATAAAGAAGACAACAGAAAAAGGGTTATGGATGAAATCGTAGCAGTTTAAATAACTTGGAGCATGTTGTTGCAGAAGAAAGGGCGTGGCTGGCAATCTACTGGGAAAAGAACCCGGAGCCGCTCCACCTCATATAAATAATTTATTGCACAGCGTTAGGAAAAGAAGAGAATCTGGAGCTGAAGGGGAAGGTTCTGAGCGAGGCAAAAAAATTGATGGTCAGTTTCGTGAGAGCAGATCCTTGATCCGGCGGATATTGTCAAGGTTCTTCTAGATCATTTGGAAAAATAGATGAAAAGGAACGACCGAATTTGGCAGCGTATCTGAAAGCCAAATATATTCCCATTTATCTTCAAGGAAATTAATCAAGGGCCAATTCTATTTCAGAAATCCCTCCGTAGCGACAACTGCTGAGTCGCTATAAATGCGCTGCAGACTTGTTAAACTCGAAAAAATGTGGACATTCTCCTCGCACGCGATGCAGGAGATTGCGCGGATTTAAGAAAAGAGGTCCGAGTTGAAACCACATATCTATCCGCAACCTGAAATTTCGATTCTCTATGTGGAGGATGATTCGATTATAAGAAGCCTTCTCAGCACAATAATTTTGAAGAAATTTCCCGATATTGAGCTCTTGACCGCGGAAAACGGCAGGAACGGACTCGAAGTTTACGCAGAACGGAAACCGGACATCATCATTACTGACTTAAGGATGCCGCATATGGACGGCATCCAGATGGCTAGTGAAATCAAGGCCATAAATCCCGAAACCATCATCATCATAGTAACAGCACATAATGATACGCACTATTTGCTGGAAGCCATCGAGATCGGCATCAATTACTATGTGATGAAGCCTGTTGAACAGCAAAAGCTGATTTCAGTAATTGATAAGAGCATTGCCGGAATTAATCTGCTCTGGCAGGTCAGGGCACAGGAGGCAGAAATACAGAAACTCGCTTCCTTTACCCAAATATGCCCCAACCCGGTGATTGAGACGGATTTAGCGGGAAGGATTACATACTATAACGAGGCTGCGCGAAAAACATTGAGGGAAATCAGTCAAGGCGAGGAAATATCTCGCTTTCTGCCGGGGGATCTTAAGGAGATGCTGCAGCTGTTCCAAGGGAAAAAAGCGATCCGGTGTAATCGGGAAGTCAGAATAAATAGCGCTTGTTTTGAGGAGAATATTTTTTTTGCGCAGCAGTTCGAAACTGTGCGTATCTACGCAACGGATATCACCGAACGGAAGAAAATGCAGGACGAGTTGCTAAAGGCCCAGAAACTCGAATCCCTAGGAGTGCTGGCGGGGGGAATCGCCCATGGTTTCAACAATATCCTCACCGCAATCCTCGGCAATCTTTCGTTGGCCAAGATGAAACTCAACGCTTCCCATAACATCGCCAAGTGCCTCGATGAATGCGAAAAAGCCGTGGTTCAGGCAACAGAACTCACTCAGCAGCTCTTGACCTTCTCAATCGGAGGTGAACCGGTAAAAAAGCTCATTCCTCCCGCTTCCCTGATAAGAAACGCTGCTGCTTTTGTCTTGCAGAGCACTAACGTAAGAAGCATCATAGAACTGGCGGATGACCTCTGGTGTGTGGAGGCGGATGGGGGACAGCTAAACCAGGCGCTGCACAATCTATTGATCAACGCTACGCAGGCCATGCCCGGCGGCGGGGAGGTATCGATCCGTGCCGTGAACGAGACGCTGGATAGGGACAATCCGCATCAATTGTCCCCGGGTGATTACCTCAGAATCACCATCGAGGATCATGGCTGCGGTATCCCCCGGGAAAACCTTGCCAGGATATTTGACCCATACTTTACCACAAAGCCCCAAGGCACGGGCCTTGGTCTCTCGGCGGTCTATTCCATCGTCAAGAAACACGGCGGAACAACAGAGATTTGCTCTGCCGTTGGTGAGGGGAGCTGTTTTACGATCCATCTCCCTGCTTTACCCGGCAGGCAAACGGAAGAAACAGTCGAGAAGGGGGCGGATCTGGCGGAAAGCGGCAGGGTTCTGATCATGGACGACGAAGAACTCATCCGTGATATTGCAACCAATATTCTGGAGTTCAACGGGTATGAGGTGGAAAGTTGTGCGGATGGGAGAGAAGCCATCAAGCGTTTTAAGGCTGCATGGGAGCGAAATGTCCCTTTCAATGTTGTCATACTCGACTTGACCGTCCCAGGTGGCATGGGAGGCAAGGAGGCCACCACCCATCTTCGCCGAATCGATCCGGATGTCCTTTTGATCGTTTCCAGCGGGTATTCGAACGACCCTGTCATTGCAAATTATCAAGAATATGGTTTCTGCGGTGTATTGCATAAGCCATTCGACGCCGCAACATTGGCCAGGGAACTTGAGAGGCTTGTTTCCCAAAAGCGCTAAGCCATATCCGCTGTGCCGGCATCAGTGGTTGGTGATGAGGAGATATTTACTTGTTTGGGCAACTACCTGGGGAGTGTTCTGCACAAGCCCATGAAAAGATGCAAATTCTCCTTTCGAGAGGAGAGTGAATACCTTGGTCGGAGAATCCCACAGCCGGATGAAACGTGGCATATCGATGAACCAGCCAGACTGGTCTCCCTGGTTACTTCCGAATTCCGTTTCCCCTCTAAAACCAACGATGACCACTCGTCTTTCAGCATAAAAGGAGAATCCTTGCAATAGACCGAAGCTGCTCACTACCGCCTTTCCCCCCACCCTCTCCCTGACAATCATCCCCATTTCTTTAAGGGACTTCTTTTCCGCTATTTCCGAAAGCACTAAAGCCGGGCTGGCGATTCCGACGATATAGGAACAAAGGACCATTCCCACTAAAAGATTGTGAAGTGAGCCGAGGAAGGCGTTGATAAAGGTTATAACCCCTTCGCAGAGAAAAATGCCGCCGATCACAATGCATGGGGCGGCGGAGAGGTTGGGATGCGTGGCGATGAAGGGATAGCAGATGCCACCTAAGCCCAAGAGAGTAAGTATCACAGCAATTATGTAACCTGAGGTTTTCATGGGCTTGGCAATGGTATCGGCCATACTGGCGAAAGCGCTTCCCATAAGGAGGGCCAGGGGAGGGAAGATCGGCAGGATATAGGGGATTAATTTGGAGTCCGATTTGGAAAAAAAGAGAAAGATCAGGAGAGCCCACAAGGCAAGGTAAAGGCGGCTCTCCCCCTCAGATGATAATCTTTCCTTCCAGACCCCCTTCATAGCCGCCGGGATGAAAAACGACCAAGGCAGCATTGTTCCGGCGAGCACTGGTATAAAGTACCAGAATGGCTTGTAATGGCCGTGTATCTTGGTGAGAAAACGCTCAATGTGCTCATGAATAAAGAAAAAACGGGCAAATTCCGGATTCCGCAAAGAGACGACTATGAACCACGGTGCCGCAACCAAGAGGAAGAGCGGAATGCCGGTCAAAGGCCGCATCTCCCCTAAAATCCGCCAACGCTTGAAGATAAGGAGGTAGAAGAAGATGATGGCGGCGGGGAAAACTATACCGATCATCCCCTTGGCAAGGATCGCTAGGGCGGCGCAGAGATAAAAGAGGTGATAGTAGAGCGTCTTGCGCGGTTCTCCCTCCCGGGCCGCAAGGAAGAAGAAGGCGAGGGCGGCTGACAGAGTGCAGGTGAGAATCATGTCGGTGATGTCAAGCCTTGCCTGCAAGAGAAAGCCGGTGGATGTGCCGAGTATGAGAGCCGCGAGTAGACCTGCGGGGCGACGGAAGAGCTTACGGCCTATGTGATAGGTGAGGAGGACGGTTAAAAGGCCCATGAGCGCTCCCGGAAATCGGGCGGCAAATTCGTTCTGGCCGAAGAGAGTGAACGAAAGCGCATTCAGCCAGTAGAGCAGTGGCGGTTTCTCAAAATATTTTACATAGTTGAGGAACGGGGTAATGAAATCGCCGCGTTCGAGCATTTCGCGGGATATCTCCGCATAGCGCCCTTCGTCCGGCTCGAATAGAGGCATCCGGCCCAGGCACTGAAAAAAAGCGATGCCGAACAAGAGAATCAGAAACGTAATATCTTTTTTGATTGAGCCTTCTTTGTTGGAGAGGAAAGAGGCTATGAATCTCATGGAACGGGTCCTTTGCTGAAGAGAAGAATTAATCAGATTTACTACCGTTGCAGTTTGCAGTCAAGTTTTGATTCTAACGAATCTTGTGATCAACAATCAAGTGAAGGATTGATCTCTCGCCACCCTTGAAATAGTTTATCGGCACTATTCATGTCCAGGTATATCCAAAGAAAAGGAATGGAGATGGCTTGTGAGAGCATGAAACGATTTGTGAAAATGGGAACGCTGGAAGTGAGGGGGACAGCAGGCATGAATTCCTTAACACTCTCGGAATCGGTCCTAGTGCGGCCAGCCTGGGAGGGATGTCCTATGTCGAGGCATTTGCCGAAGTTGAGAAAAATGGTGAAACATGGTATTTGTCGCCACCCATGGGTGTATGATCCAAACCGGGCCATGCATCCTCTACTTGTCACCAATGCGACAGCAGATAAAGGGTGGGTAAACGTCTATGTCTGGATGGCCCTCAAAAGAAGAGGAGCCGGTTAATAAAAACAAGTTTTATAGGATCAAATTGCAGATTTTCAAGAAATTCGGCAATGCCGTGATTCCTGAAGAAACTGAAGCAAAAAGGCGCCTGGCTTGGTATCAGCAGTCCGTGCGCCGATTATTAAGTTGGTACAAACTCGACTTTGTCGAGAAGGCCGACGGTGACTGGCTTCTGAAGATTATCCAGGGCGCATGGGTTGTCTGGATTTGATAATTGAGAAGTGCTAGGAGCGATTTAACAGGCTGTTGCAAAAATAATGCGGGGAGGATCTGCGATCTTGACTCGGCTATTCGTCCAACCCTTCAGGGCGCCTTAGTGGTCCAATTGCTCTGCAAATTGTTCCGATCGTTCAAAAGCATCGTCCACTTCTGTGTACCTTCGTTTCTTCGCTCGTTTGTGCCGTGCATCCTAGCCTCCTCATGACGTTTTCAACAGCCTGCTAAAAAATATTTTTGCAGCGGCGTTGACAAGATAAAAAAGAGAGATAAACTAAAAAAAAATGGAAGACGCTTAGAAAATTGCTCTGGGTTACAGGTAACAATCTGTTGAGGAACCTGACTATTAATCCGTCAAAGATTTCCGATTTAAGGTGCTGTGTGCAAGCCCTTCCAGAGGGAAGCCTGAAGCTCCTCATCGGAGGATGATAAAATCAAGGTCAGTGACTCTCACGGTGTACGGTAATTTGGAGCGATGCATAAGGGCCCGCAGTCAGTTTCTGCGGGCCTATTCTATTAAAAGCTCAACTTTCTAACACCCTTGATCAGGTTCCAAAGAGACCGAAACTGTTATCGTCATTTTCTTCTCCCAGTCACCGTATCTGAAGTTCAGCGGCACCCGCAAACGCCCGCCGGCAATCAGTTCCGGTTCACCCGCCAGTTCGAGAAATGGTTTCCCAATGTCGATTGCATCGTTTTTCCCGTTCATTGCTGCCGCCGTCAGCATCTCCGATTCACCGGCGCCAGCAGGAATGGCGTGGGAGTCAGCTTCAGCGTTGTAAGAAACCGGCTCCATGCCGCTTGGCTCAGTTCTTCTCCCGGCCATCATGGCCGTAGTCGCGCCGGCAAGCTGCTCGGGCTCTTTGCCCAGTTCCAGTCCATTTTCCCGCAGATTTTTTAGGACAGTCTTCATCAGGCTGTAAAGGGATTCAAGGACCCCCTCCCCCTTGCAGGCAACTGCTGGTATGACGGTATAACAATCGGGGTTCAAGGCCTTTTGCATCTCATCTAGAGGGATAACCGCAGGGAGGTCACGTTTATTGCATTGTAAGACTACCGGCAAGTCGGAAAGATTTTTGCCGTAAGCGTGCATAATCATTTGCAGATTATTCAGGCAATCCAGGTTTGCGCTCAACCGGTCTGAGGCGGAATCCGCGACAAACACCACGCCGTCGGCGCCTTTCAGAACCATTTTCCATGTGCTGCTGCTTGCAACTTCTCCGACAATGGTATAGATGTGAAAACGTACATTGTACGCTCCCACTTTCCCCTTCCCGGCAGGTGCAAAATCGAAGAAAAGCATTCGCTCTTTCTCGATGTTCATGGTCTTCAACTTGCCGCGATGTTCCGGTTTCAGTTTCCGGTAAATATAGTTCAGGTTTGTGGCCTTGCCCGAAAGTCCCGGTCCATAAATAACTAGTTTTGCGTTAATTTCTCGCTTTATATGGTTAACCAGCGCCATGGGTATTCCTCCGCTTGTTACCGCTTTTTGTTCAGATACAATTTGCGCGCCTGGGTTGCTATGACCGTGGAGATGTTCTTGCTTTTTGCCAGGATGGCAATGTCCTTGTCAGTCAAGGTTGACAGAAACCGGAGAGCGGCCTGGAGCGGAGTTTTGCAATTCAGGACCAGAGCCTTGCGGATCTGGTAGTTCTTGACCCACTCTTTGTTCCGGCAAATGATCCGTAGTAACTCCTCGTTTTGTACTGAGGACTTGACAATTGACAGGATTTCCGGCTCGGTGATCCGCGGATTTTTCAATGCCGACTCGGCGACCAGGCAGTTGGCGTCCTTGAGCATGAGCGACCGCCATTCCTTGTCTCCGATAAGCGCCATCTTGATTTTTTCTGGAATCCCCATCTTCATGGAAAGCTGAAACTTCGACTTGAACTCTTCGCTGTCCTCATCCACTTCTTCGTGTTCTTCCATTCCAGAAACAGCCGCATCATCCGCCTTTGTTACCTCCGGCTCAATCTCTTGAAGGGGCTTTCCTACTCCCTCCACCCTCTTTTCCTTAAGGAATGCAAGGGTCTTGCTCTCTATTTCCGGATGTGAGGCCAGCTTCATCGCTACCGTCTGTTTAGGATAGTGGAGCTGGGCTAGCATATCCAATATTTTCGGGTGAGTGTCGGCGGAGCTGGCTATGGCTAACAGCTGTGATTCCGTCAGGTCACGCAGGCTCTTGATGGCCGCACTCCTCACCTCGGGATCCGGGTCATGGCCCAGGAAGAAGAGGAGTGTCCCCAGGTCGGCAGTGGAAACGGCAACGTCTCCCCGCGCCGCTTGAAGTTTCGTTTCCTTCGGTGTATCCTGCCTGATATAAGCGGCAGCGTCCACAGTCAATTTCAGAGTTACCTTTTCTGCCATCTTACCTTCTTTATCATCGGTTGCAAGAAGACCCTATCGCAAGGCTCGCCTCCAGGCGGTCGTAGAGAGGTAATGTTTGCCCCCACGGCAAAAAAACGACATTATTCCTTTGCATAAAACGATATGGCTTGAACTTGTCGATACTTACTGGCTTAGAAGCTCCTGATGTAACTTCCCTTGTTCTGCACGCCAGCAATACGGAAATTTTCACCAACGTATTTCACGATGTCGTTAGGGTGGTACTGATATCTTTGGGCCTTGATCCTCAAATGGCCTTTTGACAATTTTCCCCTTCTTTAAGCCCGCAGTTTTGCGCCGTTCAGTTCACCCCCGTCTGCAGTAGAGATCCCTTACTGCAGACGACTTGCCTGTTCTGGTGCCGATGGATGTGGCATCATGGAACTTTAAAGAGCGAACGGTTGTTCCTCCTGACCTGGGCAAAATTGGTCTTGCCGGCCCTTTGCTGAGGCAATCACGTAAGCATTGTTTGCAAGGGATCAGGGAAGACCCAGGTTGATCTTTCCGGTCTTAACCAGATGACCACAGGTATGGCTGATGTCCGCATGCTCTTCTCTCGGATTGCAAAGGGTGCTCCACCTGTCGACTGTCTTGTAAGTCTCCAGCACAATGTCATCACATTCGGCTTCCAGCCGAAAAGGAACTTGTGGTTTTCCGGCTTGTGGCACTTGTCGCAAAGGGATACAAGGTGTCACTCATGTCGCTTTTCTAAGACCCGAAAAGGTGTTCTTTTGGGACCTTCTCCTTTCATTTGCTCTAGCAGGTTTTGGCACTCGTGATCGTCGTTGTGGAAAACATACTCCCTGGAGTTCCAAAAGCTCTTCTGTTCGCCGTTTTGATAATCGGCCCCTCAATGCTGGGGTTTTTGAATTTCTGAAAGTCGAATGCGGCTACCTCGATGAGGATTCCGGTGATAGACATGATCACCGTCATCCGCAAATGTTTGACGGGGTTTGATGTCCACGACACTTCACCAACCCTGCCTCGATGTTTAACCGTGAACCGCAGAGCTTAGAACGTATGGAGTATCAGCAAGTGCCTATTTACCCCCGTAACACATAGCCCCGTCATTCTTTTGGCGGCTAATAAACCAGGCATGTGTGGTTTTCCCTTGCACAAACCCTCACCGCTATGCCTTAGTGTATAGGTGGGGGTAGTTGGCCTTCCCGGTCTTGATTATCTTGGCGATGATTCCTTGTTTCTTTAGGCGGTTTGCCTCTTTTTGGGCATCCGCGCTGCTGGTGAAAGAACCGGCCATCACCCTGTTTATCGGTATCTTTACCTTTGCCGTTTGCATGCTCAGTTTGAACCCTTTGCCGGCAAGACGCTTCTGTTCAGAGGCAGCCCCCCACTCATGGAGGTAAGAACCGGCATATAGCGCATAACGGCTGTTCTGCTCCAGTATAAAGGCGCTGGCGACAACTTTCCGCAGTATCTGCAATTCCATCTCAGCTGCATGGTGAGTGTTATAATCCGCCAGGAAAAGTCGATGCATGATTTCGAGTTTTTCGATCTTCTTCCCCTCGATTGGCGTGATACCTAGTTTTTTCAGCTTGATCCGGCTGGTCTTCATTTCCCGGTCAAGAGCAAAGTCACCAATAAGAAGGGTGAAAGCGCCTTTCCCTTCCGCAGGCATCGCCTTCAGGCGGGCAGCTCCGGCAGGTTTCGGCGCATTTTTAACGGCCGTAGTTGCTACCGCTACCTGCTTTAGACCGGCTTTTTGTTTAGCTCCAGCCGAAGGTGCCGGAGCGGAAGATGTCTTGACCTGTTCCATATGGAGCGGTTTCTCTTCTCCTTTCAAGACATTGGCCGGCGCCTTTTGGGGCGGAACGGCAGCCGGCTTGGCTTGGGGAACCGTTGCAGAAGGAGTGGATTTTTCCGCCTTAGCCTGGGCTGGCTGCTCTCCCACTGGTTTTGACGGAGCTGCTGGTTTTTCCTCTCCCTGGTCCGGGCGCGGCGGCAGAGGATGCCTGATTTGGGTGGATGGCTCCGGGGGGGCTTTTGCCGCTTCCTGCCGCGGCTTGATCAGGCCGGTAAAGAAATAAAGATAACCGAACACCGCTACCAGAAGCAGAAGCACGAGTAATAGGAATCTTTGGCTGCTTCCCCTTGTTCCTTTTACTGAGTTACCGTCTTCGATTTCAGGAAATAAATCATTCGCCATGCAGAAGCCTCCTTTTAATGCATCGCAGAAACGGAACAGAGGGAATATGTATTCTTATGGAGATAATGTTTCTGGTATATCGCCACCTTTGAATTGGCATCAGTGGTTGTTCTTCGCCGCTGCTGCATCATTGATGACTTTCTGCGCCAGATGGCTCGGCACCTCCTCATAATGGGAGAATTCCATGGAGAACATGCCGCGGTCGCTGGTCATAGACTTCAGGTCGTTGGCGTAGGTAAGGACCTCGGCCATCGGCACCACCGAGCGGATGGCCTGGGAGTTGGCCTTTGGCTCTACCCCCACCACCTTGCCGCGCCGTGAGTTGAGATCGCCGATCACGTCCCCCATGCATTCTTCCGGGACTGTGATCTTCATGTTCATGATCGGCTCGAGGAGGACCACCTTGGCGGCTTCCATAGCTTTCTTGTAGGCCATCGATCCGGCGACCTTGAAGGCCATTTCCGATGAATCGACTGTATGGAAGGAGCCGTCGTAAACCGCGGCCCTGAAGTCCACCATCGGATAGCCGGCTAGAAAACCATCCTGGGATGCCTCGTAGATTCCCTTTTCCACGGCGGGAATGTACTGACGCGGGATCACGCCGCCGACAATCTTGTCTTCGAACTGGAAACCTTCGCCACGACCCAGAGGTGTGAACTCCACCCAGCAGTCTCCGTACTGGCCGCGCCCACCGCTCTGCTTCTTGTATTTCCCCTGGGCCTTAACAGTTGCCTTGAAGGTTTCCAGGTATGGCACCTTCTGGGTCTTCATCTCAACCTCGACACTGAACTTGCGTTTCAGCTTCTCAATGGTCACTTCCAGGTGGACCTGCCCCATTCCAGAGAGAATAAGCTCACGTGTCTTTTCATCCCGGCGCGATTGGATAGTCTGGTCCTCCTCCATGAGGCGCTGGAGCGCGCTGTGGATCTTGTCCTCATCGTTCTTGGTCTTCGGCTGGATGGCATAGGAAATTACCGGTTGGAGCGGTTTTATCGGCTCGTAAACGATCGGCTTATCCTTGGCGCAGAGGGTGTCGCCGGTCAGGGTCTCTTTCAGCTTCGCCACCGCCACGATGTCGCCAGCCACGGCCTGCTTGATAGGCTTCTGCTTTTTCCCCTCCAGTTCGTAAAGCTGGCCGATCCGCTCATCACATTCCCGGACCGGATTGTAGACTGTCGAGTCGGAGTTGAGTTCCCCGGAATAGACGCGGAAAATGGTGATCTTGCCAGTATAGGGGTCGGATGCTGTCTTGAAGACTAAGGCGGAGAATGGGTCGCTCTCTTTCGGCGCACGCTCTTCCGGTTCTTTCGTCTTCGGATTGATTCCATGTACCTTTCCCCGGTCAAGCGGAGAGGGGAGGCAGCGGCAGATGTAATCAAGGAGATGGCTTACTCCGATGTTCTGGGTTGCGGAGCCGCAAAAAACAGGAGTAAATGTGTAGCGAAGCGTACCGATCCGTAGGCCGTCGATAATATCCTCCTCGGAAAGTTCGCCTGTTTCCAGGTACTTCTCGGTAAGGGCGTCATAGGCCTCGGCAACTGTCTCCACGAGTATCTCCCGCAGTCGCTGGGCCTCCGACTTATATTCGGCCGGGATATCTTCCTCGGTGAAGGCGCCGGAAAGGTCATCCGCATAGCGGTAGGCTTTCATCCGGATCAGGTCGATCACCCCGGCAAAGGTTTCGGCAGTACCGAGCGGCATTTGTACCGCCACTCCACGGGCCTTGAGCGCCTTCTCCATGTCGTCGATGGCCCTGAGAAAATTGGCGTGTTCCCGGTCCATTTTGTTGACGAAGGCGATACGCGGTATCTCGAACTCGTTGGCCCATTCCCAGATATCTTCGGTTTGGACTTTTACCCCGGAAATGGCGGAGAGAATAACCACCGCCCCACCCAATGCCCGCATGCAGGCGCGGGTATCGGCGATGAAGTTGCCGTAGCCAGGGGTATCGACAATATGCAGGAAATGGTTCTGCCATTCGCAGTGGTGCAAAGCAGCAGATATCGTTATCTTCCTCTTGATCTCTTCGGGCTCGTAATCGAAATTGGATGTGCCGTCATCGACCCTGCCAAGACGGTCTGTCATCTTGGATGTAAAAAGAATCGCCTCGGCGAGGGAGGTTTTGCCGGCCCCGCCATGGGCGACAATCCCAACATTTCTCAGCTTTACAGTGTCGTACTTTGCCATACTACCCCCTTTAGGTAAAATCAGGTTAAGGAAGAGGCCCAGGTTGAAAAAACCCGAATCTCCACCTTATAACCTTTATTTTTTGATCTTAACCTGGACCTGTTTTTCAACTCTCCCTGTTTCGCTGGTAAAGGATCCGCAAACCTTCCAAGGTCAGAAATTCTTCAACCACTTCAATGGATTTCGATTCCGGGGCCACCAAGGCGGCCAAGCCCCCGGTGGCTATTACTTTCGGGTTCTCTCGAATTTCCCGTTTCATCCTGCCAACTATTTCATCCACCAGCCCGACATAGCCGTAAAAAATCCCGGCCTGGATTGAATTTACAGTGTTTTTCGCGATTATCCCCGGAGGTCTGATGATTTCAACCCGCGGCAGCTTGCAAGCCTTCTGGAAAAGGGCTTCCACAGAAATCATCAGACCGGGCGCTATGGCACCGCCGCAATACTCACCTTTCCCATTGACATAATCAAAGGTGGTTGCCGTTCCGAAATCGACGATAATCAGCGCTGTCCGGAATTTCTCGTAACCGCCGACGGCATTGACGATCCGATCCGCTCCCACCTCCTTGGGACTATCGTAATGGATCGGCATGCCGGTTTTTATTCCGGGCCCCACCAAGATGGGCTTCAAGCTGAAATATTGGCGGGAGAGCTTCTCCAGCACACCGGTCAGGGGGGGTACGACCGAAGAGATAATAATATCAGTGATGTCGGTAAAGCAGATTTCAGCCAGTAGTAACAGGTTGTGAAAGAGGATGCCGTATTCATCCGCCGTCTTCAGTTTATCGGTGGAAATCCGCCAATCCTTCACCAGGCGTTCGTCGTCATAAATACCGAGAACTATATTGCTGTTCCCCACGTCGATGACTAAAAGCAATTGACCCCCAGGGGCTGTGAAATGGGGACAGGAGGCTGATATTTACCCCCCTCTGACCCCTCATTATAAAATCGTCACATCTCCTGCCAATACCCGCTTCAGCCCGCTATCCGGAGAGCGCACCAAAAGCGCCCCTTCTTCGTCTATATCCTCAGCCGTTCCATGAAACTCCTTGTCCTGAAAGTTTACCCTGACCCGCCGGCCGAGAAAATCGGAGCGCGCAAGCCATTCTTCCCTGATCGGGCCGTAACCATTTAGGAGATAGGAGTCATAGAGCGCATCAAGCGCTTCCAGAAGTGCACGGGCAAAATCGAGGCGGCGAACCGGCATACCCGTTTCCAGCAAAAGCGATGTGGCCGGATGGCGCAGATTGTCAGGGAACTGCTCACGTTCCATATTTATGTTGACACCTATGCCGAGGATGATGAATTTAACCTTTTCGGTTTCGGCGCTCATCTCGTTGAGAAGCCCTGCCACCTTTTTACCACTTATCAGCAAATCGTTGGGCCATTTAATGGATGGGCGAAGAGAGGTTGTGGCATCTATCGCCCGGGCTGTTGCCACGGCGGAAAGAAAGGTCAGTTGCGGAGCCCTGGCCGGCAGAATAGGAGGACGGAGGATCACCGAACAATAGAGATTTAACCCGCCTGGAGATTGCCAATGCCGTCCCAGCCTACCTTTGCCGTGGATTTGCGCCTCGGCGACCACCACGGTCCCCTCTTCCGCCCCTTCTTCGGCCAGTTTGAAGGCATCCTCGTTGGTGGAGCCGGTTTCCCTGTAACAGACGAGTTGTCGGCCGATCCTGGCACTTTGGAGCCCGGCTCTTATCTCAATCGGAATGAGCAAGTCTGGTGCCGCTAGGAGGCGGTATCCACGGGAGGGAATCGCCTCGATCAGGTAACCCAGTTCCCTGAGAGATTTGATATGTTTCCAGACCGCTGTCCGCGAGACCTGCAAGGCGCCACTCAATTCCTCACCGGAAACCGTCCTCCCCTGTTCTTCACGGAATAGATCCAGTATTTTTTGATCAAGCGTACGGCCGCTGTTCCCTCTATCCCGGGTGAAAAAGTCTTTCAACATACCTCCAGCAGCATTGAGATATCCATTGACCGCGCCGAATGGGTAAGCGCACCAACTGAAATGATATCAACGCCGGTTTCGGCGATCTCCCGAACCGTTTCCAGATTCACTCCGCCCGAAGCTTCCACAAGCGCCCTTCCGGCTATCATGGCAACCGCCTCGCGCATGATGGTCTTATCCATGTTGTCCAGCATGATGATATCGGCGCCAGCGGAGAGGGCATCCTTTACCTCAGCTAGGGTTTCGGTCTCCACCTCGATCTTCATAGTGTGTGGTATGTAGCCGCGGGCCCGGCTTACCGCGGTGTTGATTCCGCCTGCCGCGGCAATGTGGTTTTCCTTGATCAGCACCCCGTCGTAAAGGCCGGTACGGTGATTGACGCCACCACCCACCCTCACCGCGTATTTATCAAGAATCCTTAAGCCCGGCGTGGTCTTGCGGGTATCGACCACCCTTGCCTTTGTCCCCTTGACAGCGGCGACATACCGGGCAGTCAGGGTCGCAACCCCGCTCATCCGCTGCAGAATGTTCAACGCCACCCGTTCTCCCTGCAAAAGGAAAGCGGCATCGCCGATTATTTCGGCGATGATATCGCCGCTTTTAAGCAGATCGCTGTCAGAAAAACGGGGGGTAAAATTGATGCGTGGGTCAAGCAGGTGAAAAACCCTTGCGGCCACCTCTATCCCGGCCAACACCATCGGTTCCTTGGCAATTAAGCTGGCACGCGCTTCGCACCTTTCCCGCAGCACCGCAAGAGTGGTTATGTCGCCGGTATGAATGTCCTCTGCAAGGGCGTTCTCGATGATTTTGTCAAGACCGGTCATGAAACTTCTCCAACGAGAATTAATCGTTTATATATAACACAGGTTCAAACAGGCCGCAACCGCTAATCAGGCTTTCAATGACCGCGCAATAATATACCTGCATGCCGCGGGATGCAATGGAAAACGGGGTCGCATCAATGGCTAAAATCTCTTTGACAAAGGCGTCCTTTGTAGAGCAATGGCTCACGTTAGCAATCGTTCAGTAGTTTCCATCCGGAAACAATCCTTTTCCGCTTTGGAGGAGTCAATCTTCGGGCTTGCCTGTGCGGTGTACCATTGAAAACCTCTTTAAACCCTCGATATTCTTGCCAGAACAAAAGACCCCTCGTTCAGAATTGGAAACCAATAGCGTCTCATCCGGAGTTTCCGGATGGACACCAATTAACAATATCTACCAGTTGGGAATTACCGGGAAAAGGATACAGGATGGAGTTTCAAAGGGCATTACAGGCTGAGGTAAGTCAAAAAAAATATTATCCTCCCTTTGGTCGCTGTAGCTGTCCTGGCCGTGGGGATTTATCTATCCTGCTAAAAACGGCTGACGTGGTTTTCAAGACTTCTAAGGTTGAGCGAAGACCTGATATCGGTCGTCTCTGCTACCGGCAACCTTGCCGCGGTGGAAACGGTGCAGGTCTGCACCCAGGACTCCGGCACCATGCAGAGGCTCTTCGCCGATTTCAATCCGCAGGTGAAGCGGGGACAGACCATCGGCCAGATCGATCCCTAACTCTTCGATGACCGGGTGGAACAGAGCTATGTTAACTACATCAGCGCTCAGGCGGGGCTGCAGAAGGCGAAGGCCGACCTGATGGACGCCAAATGGACTCTGGAGCGGGACCCCAGCTCGTGAAGACGGGATCATTGCCCAGAGCGATTTTGATGCCGCTGGTACCAGGTACGCGGAAGCCGTTGCCGGCGTCAAAGCGGTAGAGGGGAACCTGGCACACTGTTCGGCGGCCAGTTTCCCAACTCTGTCGGGGCCGTTATGACCCAGGCTCAGAGTGCTTACGAGCTAAAAAAGCCGAAGAGGAATTAACAGAGTTCCTTGACCAGCGTAACCGGATCGGCCCTCCCCGTGAGCGGGACTTCATGGTCCGCAATCTCTTCGAGATTCACGCCGCCTCCGAACAGTTTTCCAGGGTGATGTCTCATCTCCTCGGGGTGGTGGCCTCCATTTCCCTGATTGTCGAAGGGATGGGCATTATGAACATCATGCTCGTCTCGGTGACCTAAAGAACCCGGGAGATCGGCATCCGCATGGCGATCGGCGCCAAGCAGGGCGACATTCTCCTCTAGTTTCTGACCGAGGCAGTGCTTTTGACCAGATGCGGCGTTATCATCGGCATGGGGGTGGGGGGTGGCCGGGGCATTGATCATATCGAAAGTCATGGATTGGCCAACCTTGATTTCCTCGAAAGAGATCATCATTGCCTTTTTATTGTCCGCCGAAGTAGACGTCTTCTTCGGCTTCTATCCGGTGAGTTAAGCCGCTGGCCTCAACCCTATCGACGCGCTGCGCTATGAAAGAAATGTCTAAAGAAACCAGCTTACCGGCGTCAAGAACCTCTCCATGAGGCGGACCAGCCAGCTGCGCCGCTCATGCTCCTCGATTATTATCCGGCGTGACCTAGCCAGGTCTTCGCTGAACATATCCGCCACCTGCCGGCCGAATGCAGGATTGTCGACAATTACGTTCACTTCGTAGTTGCGATGGAAGCTGCGCTGGTCAAGATTGGCGGAGCCAACCACCGCCCAGCTCTCGTCGATCAGCATCACCTTGGCGTGGAGCACCGTTCCCTCCCGCTCGAAGATCTCTATTCCCCCTTTGAGAAGTGGTGTATAGTAACTTCGGCTGACGAGCCTGACGAGCGGCACATCGTTTTTTGCGGGGAGTATCAGCTGCACCCTAACCCCCCTCCCGGCTGCGCGCAAAAGGGAGCGGACCACTCGCGGCCCGGGCACGAAATATGGGTTTACTATCTTGACACTCTCCGAGGCTCCGGCAATGGCCATGCGGAAAGCGCTGCGGATCAGGGAGCGGTTGTGATGTGGGCCGCCATTGACAATCAGCACTTCCGCGTCCCCCTCGTCTGTTATCGAAGGCGATTCTATTGCCCAGTCGAAAGGGACCGTTCCCTTTTCTTCCTCCCAGTTGCTGCGGAATAGCTTAAGCAATTCGCTTGCGGCCGGACCGTCGATGCGCACGCCTAGGTCACGCCAGTGCTCCAGGCTTTCCCCAAAGCCGGCATACTCATTACCTATGTTGATCCCTCCCACAAAGGCGGTCTTTCCATCAATGACGCACATTTTCCGGTGATCTCGCTTGTCGAACCAGGCTATTCCTCTGCGAAAGGGGGGGGGATTAAACGGCAGGCATTTGATACCGCCCCGTTCCAGTCGTTTGAAGTAGGAGCCAGGGGTGTCAAAACAACCGATATAATCGTAGATGAGGAAGACTTCTACTCCTCGTGCGGCGGCGTTCATCAATTCCTCGGCGAACGAGCGGCCTATGGAGTCGTCTTTGATTATGTAAAACTCCAGATAGATTTGTTCGCAGGCGTCCCGGCATGCCTTGAGCAATGCCGGGAAAAAACTCCCTCCCTGATCGAACAGCTCCACCCGGTTTCCCCGGGCAAATAAACCCTGGCTGTTTCTCCGGAAGATGTTTAAGAACCTTGGAGTGCGATGAAAGCGGTATTTTCTTTTTCGCCTTATACGGGACATTGTCTGCCATCGGTTAGTTTTACGAATTTAGTTTTTATTATAACGTCAGCCGCTGCAAAAAGTAAAGGCGCGGAAATAGTCCCACGCCTTTAAATCTGCCAGTCGATGCGGTTAAAATATAAGCTCCTTGCACCAGTAAATGCCATATACCCAGTTGCAATAAAAACTAAGTACTAGGCAGCGAGGAGGGGATGACGCATGATACACGGATCGTACGATGAGAAGCCGACGATGTAAACAACGTAATCGGTCGATTGCGAATCGGGTTAGCTTACCCTTCTTCGTAGGCGACAAGGCGCACCAGCCCGATGGTTTCCCCATTGTCATCGGTGGTGGCGGTATCGCTCACGGAGATCACCCTTTTGATGCCGGTACCGGCAATAAACGCATTCACCTTCTCATCCAAAAGCTCCAGTTCCCGCATGGTTTTTAGCGGTCGTATCTCCATGCCGAACGACTTTACCTTGATTGCCATCAGATACCTCCTTAAGAATCCGGTTCAGTATAGAGGTTAAGGTAAATGCCTTTTTCAACCTGAACCTGAACATAGACTGTTTACCCGGCTATACTGAAACGACCTCCTTGATCCCCGGGACCTTATCCATAAGGGTCCTTTCAATCCCCATCTTCAAGGTCATGGTCGACATGGGGCAGTGGCCACATGCACCTACCAGCTTCACCTTTACCACACCGTCGTCGGTTACCTCAACCAGCTCCACATCTCCGCCGTCCGCCTGCAGATTTGGGCGGATCATATCCAATACTTTCTTCACTTCTTCAAGCATCTTGATTCTCCTTTTTTATGGAATGGCAATCCTAGGGACGCCCGCAACAATGCGAGGAAACGCCTCGCATCGACTTCACTTGTCCTTTCTTTTTCCCGGAACGCCCGGAATTGTCAGCGGCAGCGGATCGAGGATCTCGGCCAGTGCCGCCGGGGAGAGTATCTTACCCTCTATGATTATATCCCTGATGCTGCGGCCGGTCTTATTCGACTCTTTTGCCACTTCCGCGGCCGCGGCATAGCCGATATACGGAGCGAGGACCGTGACGAGTCCCACTGATTCCTCCATGTATTTCATGCATCGAGCCTTATTGGCGGTAATCCCTTCGATGCACGATCCATAAAGTTTGCGCACCGTGTTCTTCATGATATCCATAGCGAAAAGAAGGTTGTAGGCGATCACCGGCATCATGACATTAAGTTCTAACTGACCCGCCTGAGCCGCCAGGGTTATGGCCGTGTCGGCGCCGATCACCTGGAAGGCGACCATGTCGGTCACCTCGGCCATGACCGGATTTACCTTACCCGGCATGATCGATGAGCCTGGCTGCAGTGGCGGTAGGTTGATCTCGTTTATGCCGGTCCTGGGGCCTGATGAGAGGAGGCGCAGATCGTTGGCGATCCTGATGAGGTTGACGGCAGCCCCTTTGAGAGCGGAGCTCAAGGCTACGAAGGGGTCCATGTTCTGGGTCGTCTCGATCAGGTTGGGGGAGCGAAAAACCGGAAAGCCGGTTTCTCTCCCGATCTCGGCGACCACCAGGTTGATGTAGATCTCTTCGGCGTTCATGCCGGTACCGACTGCGGTCCCACCGATTCCCAGCTCATAAAGGGCCGGGAGACAAAGCGCGAGCCCTGCCCGATTCCTGTCGATTGCCGCGGCATATGCCTCGAATTCCTGGCCGAGCCGGATCGGCACCGCATCCTGGAGATGGGTGCGTCCGGATTTCAGAATGTGGTCAAATTCGCTCCCCTTTTTGCGCAGAGAGGTGGCAAGCTCCGCCAGTTCTGGATTTAACTGGTTGAACATGGAGAGCGTGCTAAGCCGCATGGCGGTCGGAATAACATCATTTGTTGACTGGGCCATGTTGACATGATCATTGGGGTGCACCTTGCCGTATTCACCGCGATTGCCGCCGAGGATCTCTCCAGCCCTGTTGGCCAGCACTTCGTTGACATTCATATTGTGGGAAGTGCCGGCCCCGGCTTGAAAAGGGTCCACCACGAATTCATCATCGAATCTGCCGGCCAGTGCTTCATTGGCGGCCTGGACAATGGCCCCGCCGATCTCCGCCGACAGCCGGCCTGTCGCTATGTTGGCCAGCGCCGCGCATTTTTTGATGACGATGGTACCCCAGACCAGTGCCGGATGTGGCTTCAGCCCCGAAATGGGGAAATTGGCCTTTGCCCGGGCGGTTTGCGCCCCATAGTAAGCATCGATAGGGACTTCAACCTGCCCAAGGGTATCAATTTCAATGCGGGTCAAGTCCTTCACTTTTTACTCTTAGCTGGTTATACTTCTCTGTAATTACCTTAAGATGTTCACCTTCTTCTTCGCGGAGTTTCGTGAGCATCTGCCTGCCGTTAGGATCTGTGGTCTTGAGCACCAGATCATCGAAGTAGGCAATCCCCTTCTTCTCGATCTCCATGGCGATCTCGAGGGCTTCCAGGTCTCCGGTGGTAAAGCCGATCTCCTTTTCGCCCGGTTCTTCCGCATCTAGGGAGATGGTGGAGCCGCCATAAAAGACCCAGCGACCACCCTCCTCCATGGCGTTGTATAACTCGGACAACTTCAGATAATGCTCTTCTTCGGTTTTTGCCAGCCAGCGAAAAATCCTTTTGCCGCTGAGGTCAAAGGTCTTCTGTTCCGCTCTGGTATAGTAATCGAAGGTCTCCTTTTCGATCTCCATGGCCCGCATAATAGCATCCAGTATCTCTTTTCTGTTCTCGCTCAAAGGTCCTCCCCATGCAAAAGTTTGTTAAGAGGGAGCAGCTCTTCCACGCAGGTGGCGAGGAAGACCATGCTCCCCATAGCTGCCGGCAGGCGCAGGTCGATATCGTACCGGTCGCCAATGAACAGACATTCGGCCGGTTTGCTGCCCAGCGCCTGATAAATATTTTCCAGGGCCCAGCGGTCGGGTTTTGGCTGCCAGGAATCCTCAATGGTCAAGATCTGCTGAAACAGCTCGGCTACGCCGATAGCCTTCATGATCCGGGTCGAGAGGCGGCGGTTGTTGTTGGTATAGATTGCCAGGTTGAATTTGCTCCCGAGAGAGTGCAACAGCCTTACGACCCTTTCGTCTCGGGAAAGATACGTTTCAGGTTCGATCTCGTCGGCGAAACGGCGGTGGAGCTCCTTTAGATCACCACCCAGTTCCAGGCAGGCATGGCTCAAGGTGCTGTCCATGCCGCTGTCAATGGCGAGTCTTCTCTTGGTTTCCCGGAGCAGCTCGCTCGCTACTGCAACAGCCGTCCCTTTCAGTTCCGCAATGTACCGGCAGGCACAGAGACTGATCTCATGGCCGAGGTTGTTATTGACGTAGAGAGTGCCGTCCAGGTCGAACACCAAAGACTTTAATTCACCGAGCACCTGTTAGTGTCCTTTCGCCTAGAACCAGGTAATGGAAGAAACAATCTTTATCTCTGCCTTTAACTGTTTTTACCATATATTAAGTTTAACATTTCACCGCTGACTGTCAAAGTCCGTTTCCCCATCCCCCCATACAGAGGAGCCGGGGATTCTCCACTCCTTTCGCCTGGATGAGGACCTTGAAGGTATCCCCCATGCCTCCCTCGGGAAGGATAAGCTTTTTCAGGATCAGGCGGTTCTTCAAACGTTCAGCCACCATGCCGGGGCCGGTCTCCAGCGTCATCATCTCATCCAGCATCCCGGCCCCCATGAGAAAACGGTACTGCTCGCCGAACCAGACCTTCGTGAGGCCCAGTTCCTCACCACGCCTGATGAGGGTGGTGAAATCCACATGGGCGGTCATATCCTGACGGCCTACCCGGATGTAAGGATTTTCCTCTGTTCTGTGCCGGTAATAACAGAGGAGCGTGCCGTTCTTACGTAACGGGGCATAGAGCTCGGCCGCCGGGTAACCATAGTCGATGGTCATGATGAACCCCCGCACCATTGCCCGTGCCACGTCTGCCAGCCAGTTAGGAGCCTCCAGACTTATCTCCGCCCGTTGCCCCGCAAAAAGTGTGGTCCCGAGCCACTTCAGACGCTCTTCCAGTTCCGGCGTGGAGGGAATGTCAAGGACCTCGGCAAATTCATCGCCGATGGCGGTAACGTATACTTCTCTGAGGCCGTCGACGGCCATCTCCACCAGATGAACTGGAAAGGAATCGATCAGCTCATTGGAAAGAAAACAGCCGGAAAACGAGAGGCGTCCCGCGACCAGATCGGCCGGCGCGCTCCAGGAGGCTTTTTCACCATGGCCGGCAAGCATGTTTCGCTGGATATCTTCCAGGGAAGGCTCCGCCTCAATCAGGTGGCAGGTCAGAATTTCATAAAGAGCCGGGTTTATTTCAGATATGGCATCGAGAATATCATGAGCCAGTTGCCCATTTCCTGCGCCCGCCTCAACAATGTCGAAGTGCACTGGGGAGGCCATGATTTCCCACATCCGGCATATCTCACGGGCAATCAGCCTGCCGAAGAAATGATGGACGTTGATGCTTGTGTAAAAATCTCCAGTTCCCCCAACTTTCCGTCCCGGCGAGGTATAGTAGCCGAGGCCAGGTTCGTAGAGGCAGGCTCGCATGTATTCCGCAAAGGTTATCTGCCCTTTTCCCCTGATCCTGTCGCAGATTATCGCCCGCAATTCCCTGTCGTCGTCTAATTCCACACACACTCCGCGAAGCATTACTTATAGTCCATGAAGCGGATTTTGTCAATGCGGCATGTAGGGACAGAGCCTTTCGACAGGCATGCATCCGGTAATTCTTGCATTTTTTACGGGGTATAACTTAATAACAGTAAACTCGTAACAACAGCGGGGGCCATGTGCAGCGACTATAACTGTCCAAAATAAAAAAATATTTTCTGAAATAGTGCGCAACATTATGGCTAAAAGGATAAAGCAGGAAGACTTCTTTGCCACTGACAGGGCCAGATACACGGGCTATGACAAGATCATGGGAAACATATCCTGGCTTCTCATCGCCCTGGTTTCACTGGCCACCAAACACCTCCCCTCCGACGAGCAAAGCACCCTGTTCTTCCTGGTTTATTTCGCAGCGCTCCTGGTTTGCAACGTCTTTGCCCGGTATCTGGTTTTTCCCAGGGCATTAGCCAATTCAAGGCATTTGTCGACCTTATGGTATTCCTCGGTTTTATCTTGGCGGTCAGCTGTTTCACCGGTAAGGTAACGAGCCCGTTCATATCAATAATTTATCTGGTCCTGATGACCGCCTCCCTTACCCAGGGGCGCAGGTTTACCTATTTAATGGTGACTCTGACCATTACGTCATATATCCTGCTTGCATAGGCACATCTTTCGCTCATGCTGTATGAACATACTTTCGTGAGTTACATTCTTGATCTCTTCCCCTTCTTGCTGATCGCCCACCTGGGAGCCATGTTACTCGGTGAGGCGGAGAACGCCAGGAAAGAGGTGGAGGGGCTCTCCGTGACCGACGAGATAACCGGCCTGTATAACATGCGCAATTTTTTCAGCTTGGCTACGCGTTAGGACGCAGAGGCCCGGCGCCACGAGCGCGGCTTCACCATCTGCATGATGGATGCTGACAACCTGAAAAAGATCAATGACAGGTGCGGTCACCTTGCGGCACGGAACTCATCAGGCATACCGGGCGTACGATCTCCAGGAATACCCGGAAAAGCGACATTGCAGCCTGTTACGGTGGGGACGAGATCATTATCATGTTCACGGAAAGCAGCAAGAAAGAGGCCGGCATGGCGGTCAGGAGAATTCTGGCCGATGTTGATGGTGTCAAACTTCAAATACCAGGAGATCATCCACAAGCTACCCAGATGATGGCGATGATCTGCAAACAGTCTTGGGGCGAGCAGACGAGGCGCTGATCATCAGCAAAAAAAGGGAAAAACCGGGTCACGATCTTTTCACTGGCAGAAGGAGGAACTCTCCCGGGTCCCGCCTGACTTTCTTTTCAGCACGGAGCCTTCCGAGCCCCGTTCTTTCAGATTGAAAGACAAATCAAAAGAAGATTTCCCCGCCATCCGCTTCTGCAGAAGTAATCATGCCTATCATATCGATCTACTTTGATTGATCGTTGACATATTTCCCAAAAAAGTGCATACGACGCTTTAAGCTGGGTAATATCCATTGCTACCAGTTAAGGCTCTCTTCCGCACCCCGAACGGGAGCGAAATGTAAGGCCCTTCACGATCCCGGGAAAAAATCCAAAAGCCCTATTTCTTCCACACCTGCTGCAGACGAAAATATATACAGGCAACGGACCGGCATTACTGTGAACGTAATTGACTCAACCATGCAACCGGGGCAAAAGGGAACCGGCAGTTTTCAAATCGTCTAGCGATCAGTATTGGGGAAGCGATACAATCCCAAAAGTTCCGAACGTAGACGGGGCAAAGAATCCCGGGTAATTCCCGAAAAAGGGAATCAGAATTAATAAGTATGGCATCCGCGGAATGCCGGCCTTGGCAGTTTTATATTATGCCCTTACTGTTTAGGAATGGGGCGTAATTTTTGTCAGTCCCCTGAATATGGTTTTGAAGCCACTCTTTCAGGAATATCATTACTGACTGGCTGAGAGCAGCATTCCCCTCATGATATTTCTTTTGCACATCGTTAACCTGTAAGGACAAAAGGTTATGCTCCTTTTTGTGCTGCTCGAAACCGGGATAGTTGTGCAGCTTCATGAGCCGTTCTTCACTGGCAAAATGCGTAACGGTGTATTGTATTAGCCCTGCCAGAATTTTTTCAAGGACGTCCTTCCCTTTACCAACTTTCATGGCATCATGGAGTTCATTCACCATGTCGATCAGTTTTTTGTGCTGGTCGTCGAATTGTTTTATCTTTACACTGTATTTTTCATTCCAGGTAATCAAAGCCATGCCGAATCCTCCTCTACAAAATGTATTGTTTATCATTGGTTCGGCATAAAATAGGAAAACTTTAAAAAAATTCAAAAATCCCAACTTTTTTCGAAATCCTTGATGATAAACAAGCAAAAAGGAGAATAGCGCGCTGAAAACCGCCCAATTGCCAATCGAAATCCAGAACGACTTTTTCCCCGGTGATCGGATGGAACTGGATGGAAGTCCATAAGCAAGCCTGCGGGCATGGAGGCTCCTCATCCTGTCCCGGGAGACGAATCTGCCGATCTTCCATATCCAGCACATTCCCATCGGAAAAGGAGCTTCATTCTTTCTGCCTGATATGGCAGGGGACGAAATACACGCCAATGTCCGTCCGCTTCCCAGCGAAACGGTGATACAGAAGCATTTCCCCAACAGCTTCAGGAACACCGGACTTTTATCCCGACTCAGAGAAGTCAAAGCAAATCGCCTTGTTATTTGTGGAATGATGGTCCACGTTTGCATGGAGCCACCGTGCGTGTGGCTTTTGGCCACGATTTTAAATGCATGATGATCTCTGACGTCTGTGCGACCAGGTGGCTCACCTTCAATGGTGAGGTGAGCCCTGCCGCGAAGGTGAATGACGCTTTTCTGGTAGCTTTGGGCGGGCTCTATGCGCAGGTATGCACAAGCGGTGAATTTGCAGCGCAGATTCGCTAAACCCTGTTTCGTCAATTAACAGGGTGCATCAGGTGAAAAAGAGCTCTTCAGGGCCGGCGCTTCACAATTCCTTCCGGAACCTGACCATAATATAGATGCATCCGATCCCCCCGAGGGCCATGAGAACCACCAACCACCAGGCGAACGGCTTGCCGATCCCGCTATAGAAGAGCGGGTAGAGAAAGGCGCTGTTAAGGAGAATAACCGCAAAGAAATTGAGCAGAAGCTTCATGTTCCGACTGCCTTCGTAAGGTTATGGCATTTTAAATCAGTTTTACGCGCCGCCATCTTCGCACTGAATTGATCAGAAGGATTTCTTCCGCCATCTTCAACTGGTTCGCGGTGACAATCCTTTCCCTGATCTCTCCCCTCTCTAACAGCTCTTCCCGAAAGACACCCGGCAGCAGTCCGCATTCCAGCGGGGGGGTGACCATCTCTCCATTTATTCTTACAACGATATTATGGCTGGTCCCTTCAGTAAGCTCATCCCGCTCGTTTCTGAAAATCACGTCGATGCATTCCGGCCTCATTGCCGGCTCCGCGGAATACAGGGGACGATGGGTGGTCTTGTGAAAGAGAAAGGGATTCCGGGAATCAGCTCTTTTTTCTGATAAGGCGATGAGGAGTGGAGCGTCAGGCCGTTCGGCGGAAACCGGTTCGGTTTGAATAGTAAAAGTCCCTTTGCGGGAGAGGAGGAGCCGAACTTTTTGGCTTCTGGTGAGAGCCGCTGAACGTGCTGCAAGCGCTTTGCGCAAGTTATTGGTATCGAGACGGAAGCCGAAGTATGCCGCAGAGTGCTTGAGCCGCACCAGGTGGTGCTCCAACAGGAAAAAACCCTTGCCTTCCTCGAAGAGGATAGTCTCGATGAGCTGAAAATCAGGCAGTCGGCCTTGGGCGAAACGCCCCTTTGCGAGGCACTCGGCGTATTCGTCTCCGGTCCGGGAATCGTAAGTGACGCCGCTTCCCACTCCCATCATGCCTCTCCCGGTTTTTGTGTCGATGACTATTGTCCGTATGGCGACACTGAAAACCGCTTCCGGTCCAGGCGAGATAAAGCCGATGCAACCGGTATAGATGCCGCGTGGCGCATTTTCGAGCCCGGCGATGATCTCCATGGTCCGTTTTTTCGGGGCGCCAGTGACCGATCCGCAGGGGAAGAGGGCCTGGAACAGCTCGACGATTCCAACCCGCTGCTTCAGTCGGGATGAGATAGTGGAGGTCATCTGGTGCACCGTCTCCAGGGTTTCTACATCGAACAGGGAGTGGACCGCCACCGATCCGGTTTGCGAGATCATGCCGAGGTCGTTGCGCAACAGGTCGACGATCATCAGGTTTTCTGCCCGTTCCTTCGGGTTTTCCACAAGTTTTCGCTTTGCCTCCTCATCATCTGCATACCACCTCCCACGACAGGCGGTCCCCTTCATGGGCCGGGTGCTGAGCGTGCCGCCGGCCAGCCGGAAAAAGAGCTCAGGCGACGCGGAGAGAACCTTGAATCGGTCCAGGTCGATATAGGCGCAGAAGGGTGCGCGCTGGGATCGGCAGAGGTCCCGATAGAATGCGGCCGGATTGCCGGCGAAGTTGAATGTCCGGCGCATGGTCAGGTTAACCTGATAGGTGTCGCCGGCCGCGATGTACTTTTTTACCCTTGCTACTGCGGCGGTGTACTTCCTGGGGGAGACGGATGTCCGCCAGTTATAGATCTGATAGGGCGCTGGGACGGCTTCGTCAGGCGGAGGCCGAACGGCTTGGCGCTTCGTGAAGATGCCGAACCAGAGAAGGGGGAATTCTTCTGGCGGGAGCGCGGCAAGGTCCTGGTTCAGACCTGGCGCCGCGTCATATGAAATGAAGCCTGCAGCGTGGCAACCGGCGGCGACGGCAGCCTCCACCCTACGCAGGGCAGGCAGCACTTCTTCCAGGGAGTATGCCGCAATAACTTCGACAACTCCCGTAAAGCAGTATGTTGACTGATCTCGTTCCATGGCGAACGATTCCAGGATAATCCGCACATCTTTCATATTGTCGGCGCCTTGCAGAGTTCGACGATGGGGCAGTCATTGCACCTTAAACGGTCATGGCCGGCGCACCCTTCGGAAATTCCCAGGTGACAGAGGGGGAAGTCGTACTTTACCGGGTCGTCGGGAGCAAGCCTCCGCAGGCTGGCGGTTATCTCCCGGGCCATCCGCCAGTCGGCCTGTTTGCGGCAGGTCAAACCGAGATAAAGGCCTATGCGCCGGATATGGGCGTCCACTGGGATAATAAGCTTGGCTGGTGAAACCCCGCGCCAGAGACCCAGGTCGAAACCGTCGGCTGGCCTCACCATCCAGCGCAGATACATGCAAAGGCGTTTGCAGGCACTCCCCGCGGCCGGGGAGGGGAAGAAGAAGGGGAAATATGAATCGGCCGGGACCCCGCCCCTGCCGAAAACCGACGTGTAATCCATGGACAGGATGGCGGCGCAGAAGGAGCTTAAAGCCAGCGTTATATCTTCGGCTTCCGGGTCGTAACATCCGAGGAAGAACTCGCTGATGGAGTCCGCCTCTTCGAGCATGGTCCGCGCTGCCAGGAGGAGAGCGGTGAGGTCACGGCCATCATTGAAGCGGTGCCTGAAACCGGCGAAGAGCGTATGCCCCCGGTCGGGCTCGAACTTCTCCACGAAAGCGCGCGGGGAAGGACCCATCTTGGCGAATATCTCCTCCAGATTCCGAAGGATGATTTTTACGTTGCCGTATGCAAATGCGGAGGCGATGAGACCGACTACCTCCTTATCCGCCGGGTCGGTGTAGCGGTGGCAAAAGGAGAGGGGATCATTGGCGAGATGGGCCAGGGAGCGGGAGGCGTAGAGGTTGTCGAGGACTTCCTTAAGGTGCATGTTCACGTTCCGTTTTTGTTCTACCATGTGGACATCGGGGAAATCAGTGATAGATTATCATAGAGAAGAAATTGCAGGAAGCGAAAAAGGAGGGCGTTATGAAACTTGCGGAACTGTTTCCGGTGGGAGGAAGAGGTGTTATTGCCACAGCAAGTGGCGGCGGTGTCGTCAACATCGCCATTTACGCCCGCCCGCACATCATCGACGATGAGACCCTTGCCTGGGGGATGACTGATGGCCGCAGCTATGACAACCTCAAGGAAAATCCACGTGCTTCTTACCTCTATATGGCTCCGGTGAAAGGTTTTTCCGGCTGGCGCTTGACGCTGGAGCTGAAGGGAATAGAGGACAGCGGCGAGTTGCTGGAGACGATCCGGAAAAGCACAAAAGAGATAGTCGGCCCGGAGGCCGGGGTGATGGTGAAACATGTCGGGTATTTCAGGGTAACCGAGGTGCGGCCGCTCATCTAAGCTGCTTCGGGAAAAGTCCTGCCGTTACGACGGGCCGCCCGGCATTCAACGCCGTTTGCCATGCTGGTAAACATTATTTCCTGTGACTCTCCAAAATAAATGTTACCGGTCCGTCGTTCGTGAGCGATACCTGCATCATTGCCTGGAAGACGCCGGTCTCCACCGGCAATCCCAGCCCACGGAGCTTCCCCACGAAATATTCATAGAGCCTGTTTGCCTCTTCCGGTGGGGCGGCGGAGTCAAATGAGGGTCTTCTCCCCTTGGCGCAGTTCCCCGCCAGGGTGAATTGGGAAACCGCGAGGAGTTCACCTTCGATCTCCTTGACAGACAGGTTCATTTTTCCTGCCTGGTCTTCGAAGATGCGCAGATTACCGATCTTCTCTGCTAGCCAGTCGGCGTCCAGCTCCTTGTCCCCCTTTTCCACCCCTAGGAGGAGCAGAATCCCATTGCCAATTTGGCCTACGGTTTTTCCGTCAACCTCGACCTTTGCTTCGCGTACCCGCTGGATGACCGCTTTCAAGGAAATTTTTCCCCGAACGTTTCCGTGTAAACCTTAAGCGCGTCACTACCGAACAGGGCGAAGACGACATGGGTGATCTCTCTATAGCGCTCCAGGGCGGCCTTAGTTTCGTCGAGGGCTATGGTACAGGCCTTCTCCAGCGGATAGCCGTAAACCCCGCAACTGATGGCGGGAAAGGCGATGCTCGAGAGGCCTTTTTCGTGGGCCAACTGGAAACAACGGCGGTAACAGGAGGCGAGGAGCTCCGGTTCACCTTTTGCGCCACCATGCCAGACCGGGCCGACGGTGTGGATCACGTGTCTGGCGGGGAGGCGGTAACCCTTCGTGATCTTGGCGTCGCCGGTAGGACAGCCATTCAGGGTCCGGCATTCCTCAAGCAGCTCCGGCCCGGCAGCCCTATGGATTGCGCCGTCTACTCCGCCGCCCCCCAAAAGAGAAGAATTGGCGGCATTGACTATGGCGTCTACGGCCAGTTTCGTGATGTCGGTCTGGATGATCTCGATCTTTTCTTTCATGGTTAACCTCCTTTTTGGGATGTTATCCATTTATACCATTTTTGTGGGGAATTGCACCTGTTTTGCTCGAAGGATGGGGCAGTTTTTTCCGTTGACTGGAGCGCTGGAATAAGTAAGAATAAAACATAAAGAAACGAATTAAATAAACCCGGTCGCATCATGCATAACATCTCTCTACTCCAGGACGACCTTCGATACTATCGATCCATCGCCGCTCCTGCCGAGCTTTATACCTTTCAATTTGAAGAAGGTGAAGCCCTCTCGCTTGGAGAAGTCATCAGATTCGGACAAGTCGCCGGTCTTTGCGTTACGCGCACCCTGGCCCTGGCCCTGAAGTCCGCATGGCAGCGTTCTCTTGCGGCTGCTCTGGACCCTGACTACCTCCCGCTGGCCGAGTACATCCGCCTCCACCCGGATGAGGCGAGGGACCATGGGATGAGGCTCGAACCGGGGCGTGGCCTGACTCCGTCCGTTGACGAACTCTACGCCATGTTCCGGGAGAGCGGCTTGCTCGCGGATTCCCCTCTGATGGACATAGAGGCGTTCCGGGAAGTGGTTGAACTCTGCCTGGCACGGCTTTTCCACCTTTACCCGGCCGACAGCCCCGAGCTGATCGAATTTGCCTGCAGCCGGGAGGGGGCGAAAGGCGCCCTGGGCGAGGAATGCGGCTCAGGCGCGGAAAGGTACCGGATCATCCACGCGACCTGGAGGGAACTGGAGGATGAGGTAGCCACCCTCCTCTTGAAGCTTGAAACCCAGACCCTCAAAAATGCACAAATCAACCAGCGCTGGATGGAGACCTTCGGCCACCTCTATATCCCCCTGTCGGAACTGGAGAGGCTTTATTCCGATCTCTCGGCTCTCGTCGAGCATGTCCGCAACAATCCGGGGCTCTCCGGGGAGGAGGTGGAGGAGGTGGAGAAGGAACTCCTCAATATTCACTCGGAGGCCCGCAGGAACCAGAAGAGGGAGCCATCCACGAAAAGTTACAGTCCCGGGGGAGGGGGGCCTGGGGGTATCCCTTGGACCGATGCAGAGCAGAGCGCCTACGAAGAGGAGTGCAAGGCTCTCTTGAGAAAGATCTGGCAGCTCACTCATCCGGACAGAATCGGCAGGGAGGAGTTCAGCAAGGCCCAGCGCCGGCTCCTCATCGATTCATACCAGGAGGCAATGGCCTGGAAGGAAAAGGCGCAGCTCGAGGCCGGTGAAATCGGCATCGCCAAGCGCTCCACCTCTGCACTCCGCATCATCCTCGACCGGGTGGAAAGGATATGGGAAGAGATCGGGCTTGGCGGCGAGAACACAACCAGAGTGCGGGGGAAAACGCCCGGGGAGCGGCTCGCCTGGCTTGAGGCACGCATTGCCATCCTCGATGAAGAGATAAAGGAGATCAAGGCGGATATCCTCGCCGTCGCGGGAGACCGCGACAGCCGTGAAAAGGAGGCGTGCCTGGTGTCGTCGGAGCGGATCGCCGCGGTCTTGGCCCACATGGAAGAGCGGCTCGCCTGGTACCAGAAACAGATTGGATTTCACGAGGAAGAACTGGCGGGGCTTTTAGCGGTTGGTAAGAGCGGAGGGACAGATGGCTGACATGAAGATTGCCGTTACGAGCCAGAGGGGGCTCTCCACTACGCTCGGGGAACTCCGGATCCCCGTGCCTGAAGGAAAGCTCAGCCACCGGGTCGGCTGGCACAGCGCCGCCGTGACCGCGCTCGCCTTTTCCCCCGACGGCCTGAAGATCGCCTCCGGCTGCAGCGACGGCCGTGTCCGGCTCTGGGACACGGCAACCGGATCGCTCATCTCCGAATGCGCCGGGCATAGCGGTGAGGTCCGGAGCATCGCCTTTTCCCCGGACGGGGAACACCTGGTGAGCGGCAGCTCGGACTGCACCGCCCGTATCTGGGAGACCGCCACTGGGAGACCAGTTGCCGTGCTCTCTGGCCACCTCTCATGGGTCCGCGCAGTTGCGGTAAGCCCTTCCGGTTCGCTGGTTGCTACCGGAAGCGGCGACACCTCTGTTCGTCTGTGGGACCTGAAAAGCGGCGCCGAGGTGAACTTCATCAGCCACTACTCGTATGTGACGGCACTCGCCTTCTCCCCCGACGGAGGAACACTGGCCGAGTGCCTCTGGGAGGGGATCGCCATCCTGCGGGACGTTGCCACGACCAATCGGCTTAAGGTTTTTGCCGTCCCGGGACGGGCGATGACTGCCCTTGCCTTTTTTCATGACCGGAAAGCCCTGGTTACCGGGAACATTGCCGGCGGCGGGCAGATATGGGATATCTCCAGCGGCGAGGTCATTACAACCCTGGCGGGGCACGGGGCCTCCATCAACTCCGTGGCGGTCACCCCGGACGACCTCCACATCGTCACCGGGTCGAGCGACGGTACGGCGCGCCTCTGGGACGCCGCGACCGGCAGATGCATTGGGACACTCAACAATACCTTGGCGACGGTCCAGAGCGTGGCGATAGCCCCGGACGGGAACCTTATAGCCACGGGAAGCGCCGACCGCTCCCTTTCTCTCTGGGAGATGAGCGGACGCATCGTAAGGGAATTCGGAGACGGAGTAGTGCCGCTTTCCGACGTTGCCATCTCTTCTGACGGACTTTCCCTCCTGGTGGCCGGACCCGGCAGGACCCTCCTTAATTGGGATACGACTTCCGGTCTGGTGCGGGGCGAGCTGCGGGGCCACAAGGAGGCCGTCACCGCGGTGGTCTTCAATAGAGACGGTGACTTAGCGATGACCGGCAGCTCCGACCGAACCGCCATAATATGGGACATGAAAAAAGGGGAGCGGCTTAGGACCCTGGCAGGACACGACACCGGCGTGACCTCGGTGGGATTAAGCCCCAACGGCAGGTGGGCCGTGACCGGGAGCCTGGACACCACCGCGCTCCTCTGGGACTTGCGGGCCGACTCCCAGGGCCGCCGCCTGGAGGGGCATGAATTCTGGATCCGCGCGGTGGCGTTCACCCCGGACAGCCGGTTCGTTCTGACTGGCGGAACGGACAATACGGCCATGCTCTGGGACGTCGCCAGCGCCCGGAGGATCTTGCAGCTGAAGGGACACTCTGGAGCAGTTAATGCCGTGGCGATCAGCCCGGACGGGGCCCTGGCGGCCACCGGTGCGAACGACGCCCATGCAATCCTCTGGGACCTTTTCAGCGGCCGGAAGGTGCGGGACTTTATCCTCGGCGACGCCCAGGTGACGGCTCTCGCCTATAGCCCGGACGGCAAGCAGCTTCTCACCGGCAGCGGAGACGGCAAGGCCCGGCTTTGGGACATTGCCGGCGGCGAAGTGGCGATTCACCTCGCCGGGCACGACAAATCCCTGGTTGCCTGTATCTTCCTGGCGGATGGGCAAAGGGTGGTCACCGCCTCTGTTGACGGTTCGGTCAATTTCTGGGACCGCTCTAACGGGACGCTCCTCGTGACTCTTCACCACCTGGCAGAGGGGTTCCTCTGGACCACCCCTGCTGATGAGGCTGCACCATCCGGATGGTTCTGGACTGACCGTCCGGAACTCCTGAGCGTGCTCCGCTCCGGCATGGAGGGAGATCCCCAGGTTGCACTCTCCCATGAGGACCCGGCGTGCTCGGCCTATCTAGATACGGGGATGTACAACCGGCGGGACCTGACCATGTCCAGGTTGAACGACTTCCTTGCCTACCGGCGTGAGATCGACCGGATTGCCGGCCGGATAAGTGACAGGCAACTGGGGTGGGAGCTTAACAGGCGGCCCGCCCTGCCGGGGGAGAAAGGGTAGGCCTAGTGTTTATAGATTTATTCTGACGGAGCGGCTCCAGGTCCCGCGACTATTAGAAGAGAACCTATGTCTAAGCATGTAGGACATTTCAGGATGTTGGATTTCGCGCCTATTTTATTATGACCCCCCCCTGATTATCCCCGGTAAAAAGCGATAATCCCCTCCAGAAGAGGTCGGCAATCCGCATTTACTTCGGCAATATTCAATATGTCGTTGACGATGGCCTTGGCCACGGCTTCCCTGGGATCGCTCACCAATACGTAAGTCTGAAAGAGCTCATTGGCCGTGTCGTTATGGTACTGGCGAAGAATTTCGTTCAAATCCCATGGGGTTATTTCATTGCTTTTCCATTTCTGGAATTTGTCGTAAAGCCTGTTCAGTTCAAGGGTCAGTTCTTTTTCATGGGCCCTGTCCGCCAATTCCTTGAGATGCTTTTTTTGTGATTCGGTCATTTCCATCATTGTTTAACCTCTCTTGAATTAATGAGGTCCCGCAAGGCCTTCAGATTGACGGCGTCCATTTCGTCGTTATCCCCCTTGGGGGTCTCCAGTATTTTGGGGATTTTTGAGAAACGCGGGTCGTTGACGAGGAGCCGGAACCCTTCGAGACCCATGGCCCCGCGGCCGATGTGTTCATGGCGGTCGACGCGGCTGTTAAGCCCCTTTTTCGAGTCGTTCATATGGAAACATTGGAGACGCTCCAGGCCGGTGATCCGATCAAAATCGGCAAAGGTCCTTGTGTATCCTTCCAGAGTGGTGATATCGTAGCCAGCGGCGAAGGTGTGGCAGGTGTCGTAACAGACCGCGAAGCGGCCCGGGAAGGCGGTGCTGTCGATGATAGCCCGAAGGTGCTCGAAGCGATACCCCATGTTGGACCCCTGACCGGCGGTGGTCTCCAGGAGGACTGTTCCCGTGTACTCGGGGACTTGTTCGAAGAGCAGATTGAACGCCTCGCAGATCCGCTTGATACCCGTCTCTTCACCGTCACCAAGGTGGGCGCCGGGATGCATGACGATCTTCGTGATTCCAAGCCTGCTGCAGCGCTCCATCTCTTCGCGGAAGGCAACAAGGCTTTTATCCCTGATCTCACCGGGCGCGGATGCTAGATTGACGAGGTAGATGTCGTGGCTTACGATCTCGTGAAGCCCCGATTCACACCACTTTTCCCTAAAGAGAAGGGCGTCCGAGTCGGAAATCGGCTTTCCGCGCCACTGGTTGGAGTTCTGGGTGAAGAGCTGGATCACCCCGCAGCCTACTTTCACCCCCCGTTCGGGTGCGAGGTGGATGCCGCCGGCAATCGACATGTGGGCGCCGAAATAGTCATTCATATAATAATGGCCTTTCTGATCAGTTCGATCCGTTCCATGGATGCCGCCGGGGAAAGTATCACCTCTTCGTGGGGGGCCGCCCAGATGGGGCGAGGCCAGAGCTGTTCTGTCCGGAAACGGGGTACCAGGTGCCAGTGCATATGGGGTACCATGTTCCCGAGGAGTTCATAGTTAATTTTGTCAGGTTTGAATAGCCTGGACAGGGCGGCGGCCGTGGAGGCGACTTCCTCAATGACCATTGCTCGCGCTTCCCGGTCGAGATGGAACAGCTCTGTGACGTGCACTTTGCTGAAGACGAATGTGTAACCGGGAAAGAACTGGTCACGGTTGAGGAGGACGTAGCATTGCTTCAGCTCCGTTATCCGGAGCTCCGGTTCGGCGTCCCATTTTGTGCACATCTGGCAATGGTTCATGTGGTTGTCAAAGATCTATCTCTCCTGAGAATACTTCTACAGCCGGCCCCGTCATAAAGACGTTGCCGTCTTCGACCCACTCCAGTTCCAGGTCTCCGCCGGAGAGGTGGTTCAGGATCTTTTTCCCGGTAACTCCGTTCAGTATACCCGCCACGCAAACCGCGCTGGCACCGGTGCCGCAGGCAAGCGTCTCCCCTGCTCCCCGTTCCCAAGTCCTCTGCCTAACTTCGGAAGGCGTGATGACTTGGACAAACTCTACGTTGGTGCGACGCGGGAAGAGTTCGTGGTTTTCGATGAGCGGCCCATACTTCTCCACCTGAAAGTTTTCGACATCGTCGACAAAAATAACGCAATGGGGGTTACCCATGGATACGCAGGTGATGCTGAAGGTTGTGTGGAGGATGTTGAGCGGCTCGGCCACGACCCGGTCCGCTCCCCTGCCATGCATTGGGATCTCGGCGCGGGAGAGGCGCGGCGCACCCATGTTCACCTGGACCTTTTCAACCTTGTTGCGGCTGTCGGTCCATAAATGAAGAGTCAGGATGCCGGCGCCGGTTTCGGCGGTGATCTCCCTGTTCGTGACCAGGCCGTGGTCGTAGGCATATTTTGCTACGCAGCGGATGCCGTTGCCGCACATCTCCGATTCCGAACCGTCTGCATTGAACATGCGCATCCGGACATCGGCCTTCTCCGAGGGAAGGATCAGGATGAGCCCATCGGAACCGATGCCGAACTTGCGGTTGGAAAGCCTGATGGCAAGCTGCTCTGCGTTTTCCACCTGCTCCTCGAAGCAGTTTACATAGACGTAGTCGTTGCCGGCCCCCTGCATCTTGGTAAATTTCATTGAAAAGATCCCCTAAACGGTGGTTGATATGTGCTGTAAGTATACCCGGTAAGCGGTGCGACAACAAGCAAAAACCGGAGAGCAAAAACAGGAGAGCTTGATCCTTCCGGGACATTAATATATCATGAATCCGTAACAACTTTAGTGTTGAGGATGAAGGCTGAATTTGCAAGTTATCTCGAAATGACCGAATCAAGCCATGCAGGATCTAATTATGACAGCGAAAGATTTATGTTGCACTCGTTAGCTTTCATTCTATCAACCCAGGTAGTCCCCATGAATCTTCATCTCCCCGGAGTACTAATTTGGAATTGAAAAACAAAATATGGATGACCGGCAGCCTCGAGTGGTACGCATTTATCGGCGAAAAGGAAGTTTTTCTCGGCCGCCGTGAAGTCCCCTATCCTCTGGAGGAAGGAGATACCTGGACCAATGAGTTCGGGGACGTTTTCCGGGTCGAGAATAGCGTTATCAAGATCGTGGAGCGGGTCGCGCCGCCTCGGAAACATTGGTAATGCCTGCTCCATATATTTGTCGGCCATAGTTTTCCTGTCTGGCGCGTGGCCATGAATTCACCCATTAACTGGGCATCTGCGAAACTGCAGTAAATACATTAAGAATTAGTGGGTTTGATCATTTAAGTTCTTGACAAAATCATAGCAGTTTGTATATGTTAAGTTATTATTATAAAGAGGTCCAATGATATGAGATTATCGACTAAAAGCCGGTATGGTCTTCGCGCGTTGTTTGACATGGCATATAATTCCGGCACCCTTCCAGTGCAGATCCAGGACATCTCCCGTCGCCAGGAAATATCCCCGCGCTACCTGGAGCAGATATTCCAGAGTTTTAAAAAGGCGGGGATCCTCAACAGCAAAAGGGGGCCAAAGGGTGGCTATTATCTTGCCCGGAGCCCCGCTGAGATCACGGTAAAGGATATCCTCCAGGCAGCTGAAGGGGACATAGCGCTGGTCGAATGTGTTAACGGCAAGGAAATGAAAAAGAAAAAAGGGGCGTGCACATTTGATGGTGGTTGTGTTACCCAGACAATATGGCAGGAGGCAAGCGATAAACTGAATGACTTCTTTGCTTCATTGACTCTCAAGACCCTCTGTGAGAAAGGTCAGGCCATGGGGGTGAAAAGGGAACAGGACCATCGCTTCATTTATTTCATCTAACAATTCGGCAAAAGAGCATCTGCACCGTTACGCTCATTTTTCTGCACTGCGGTGTACCTGATTTACACCTCGCTACTCAGGATTCGCAAGCCTTGCATCGGAGCTTTTTCCGAATCCGTCGATTGTGTTCATGAACATCACATATCGCTAACAGGTCATCTGAAAGGAGTAGCCATGCTTGTTCTTAAAAGTGCCACCATTCTCGATCAGATCGGGAACACACCTCTCGTGCGGCTGGAAACATTGGAAGAGCAAGATGCAGCTGCGATCTATGCCAAAGTGGAGGCGTTTAATCCCGGTGGCAGTATAAAAGACAGGATATGTCTAGCCATGATCGAGGCTGCCGAACACGACGGCTCCCTGAAGCCTGGGACGACGGTGATCGAACCGACCAGCGGCAATACCGGCATTGGCCTGTCGATGGTCTGCGCGGTAAAGGGGTATAAGCTGGTCCTGACCATGCCTGATACCATGAGCATCGAGCGGCGCCGGCTCCTGGCCGCTTTCGGAGCGGAACTGGTCCTTACCCCGGGAACCCAGGGGATGCGGGGCGCGGTACAGAAGGCGGAAGAACTGGCAGGAAAACATGGCTATCTCATGCCCCAGCAGTTCAAGAACCCGGCAAATCCCGAGGTGCACAGACGGACCACCGGACCGGAGATCTTAAGTGCAATGAAGGGACTCCCCATTGACGGTTTTGTAGCCGGGGTCGGCACCGGCGGCACCATAACCGGCGTCGGCGAGGTGCTGAAAAAACATAATCCCCATGTCCATATTGCCGCCATTGAGCCGGCCGACTCCGCGGTCCTTTCCGGAGGCGCGCCGGGACCCCACAAGATCCAGGGGATAGGCGCCGGTTTCGTGCCGGACGTTCTTAACACGCGTATTTACAATGAGGTCATCCGGGTGACCAATGGGGACGCCTATACAACCACCAAGCGCCTAGCCATGAAAGCCGGCATGTTGGTTGGTGTTTCGTCCGGCGCGGCTCTGCACGGGGCCTTGCTGGTGGCAAGGATGCTCGGCAAGGGGAAGAATGTGGTGGTGATTCTGCCCGACACCGGCGAGCGTTATCTGTCCACAGGGGTTTTTGACTGATTTTCCCTTACCGTCTCCCCAGATCTTTGCTTACACCCTTACCGGTCTACCACCCCCGCACGGCGTCCCTTCGATAGCCTGTGGCTTGGTGGATGGTGAAGCGCGGGTCAATCATTTCTTTGTTGTCCGATGTATTTTGTTTAATGACTGACAATGGCGCTCCACAACAAGTGATGATGCAGTAAAATCTGTACCAGAACGCCGGCTTTATGTTGTAGCCCGCCATATGATCAGAGCACTCCTTGCGTATCAGCCTGGCGATCATCGTTTTGAGATTGTTCACCATAGCCGATGGCGCCACCTTGGGTGGAATTGAGATCAAGAGATGGATATGATCCTTTTTACCGTTGAACTCCAACAGCTCACCTCCCCAGGCGGCGAGTATCCTGGTGCTGATCTCCTTGATCCGCTCCAGCATCTCCGTAGTAATACACCTTTACGATACCAGGTCACCACAACTAAATGATAGTTAGTTGAGTAAGTACAGTTATAAAGGATACTTAGCTCTTAACTATTCATAATAACTAAAATAGCATGAGGACATGGTTCAAATCAATCGTTAAGTGACATACCTGATATATCCGAACCAGGAGCAGACGGCCCTGATGCTGGAAATCCTGTCTTTTCACTGTCGGGTTTACAACACCCGATCGAGGAGTACAAACGCCGGTATGATGAACTGCTTTCATCCAGCTTCAAGATGATGTGCAAAGATCTCACCATTTGGCGAACTGTTGTTTCTGCACCGCATGTTCCCAACGTCCAATCCCTACATGTTAATGCCAAACGGGTTTATCTACCCTTCCAGGCGCTTTAGCTCCGAGTGAAGGAAGGCGCGGGAAAACCGGGCTCTCCCTGCTTGAAATCTTTCAGCCGGAATTCCTGGCTGGGGGTACAAGACTCATGGTAACGGCTGGAAACTATACACTGGCGAAGATCGGAAACATTCTCCGCCTCTCTGGTGTTGGCGGCATCCGGCTTCGTGGTAAAGCCCGGTTTTCCGGCACTCCCAAGACCTGTGAGATTATCCGTAAAAGGGCAAATAGTATTTATAAGTAACTTTTGAAGAGGTGGCCAGAGCCGCGGGGCAGGTAGACGCTGCCTTTGTCTGGGGCGTTGCCAGGCTCCTGATTATTGGCAATATAGACGGTACGATCGAGACTATTGAGAACCAACGGATGCTTCAAAGGCTCCTAGTCGCTCTCAAAAAGTTGCAGCAAATGGTCTCTGCAAGAAGCCAAGGCAAAGGCCATGATCGGCTTGCCCCACCCTTGGCCCGCCGATTCCCAAAGGGACAAAGCTGTCGGTCACTCAGAAGTTGAAGCGGCTTGTACAAGCAGGTGTCTGCCCTTCTCATTAAGGTTTGCAGCCAAAGACATGACTTTTACCACAAGCTGTCCGCCCTGCTGGTCAAGCGTTTCAGTTTCCTTGACTTCGAGAATCTGAACGTGAAGGAACTGGTCAAGCGTCCTAAACCGAAACAGGATGCCGAGACCGGGGAATACCTTTTCAGCGGCACAAGCTAGAAACCAAAGTTTTAGTTGTAATATGCACGATGCATTGCCGGCAAAGTTGTTGGATATGATCAGTACCAAAACTGAAGAAGCTGGTTTCAGGTTTGGACTTGCCAATACAAAGATAGAGAGAAGCCCAAGCCAACAGTGCCATAAATGCGGCACCCTGGTGAAAAAGGAGCTGCGCTAGCGGTGGCATGCCTGCTCCCAGTGCTATTACCACTGCGACAGATTGAGATTCAGGTTTGGTTTCAGAATTTACAATGATCCTGATCCTGAAAACCTCACACTCTCAGAATCTCTATCCGCAGACCCCTGCCGGGCGCGGAGATATAAACAAAGAGGAACTCCACCGGGCCCTCAATCCAGGGAACGCTCCGGTAATCCCGAGCAAAACCGCGGCCGAAGGTCCTCACCCTGCTCCCTGCAGCAATGCCGAGTTGTTGTTTGAGGTCGGCGCTCATCTCCTTCCCTTTCCCATGCTGGCAGGGATTGCCAGCCTCGGCGAAAAAACCGGGGAGTCTGGCTGCAGCCGGATAGTCGGCCAGGCAGAAGTCGAAACAGAGAGCATCGCGGAACTCCGCCAGTTCCTGTTCCAGAAGAAATACCCTGGCGCACTGCCACAACGTATCGAACAGCTCTGGTTGGGAGAGATTCGGAAAGGACCCCGCATCTTCCCAGTATTTCGCAGCTGCTGCGAAATACTGGGAAAGTGGAAGGGTCACGGCGAGAAGGGTGAGAACGGTACGGAATTTACCGCTGTTGTATATGATGTCGAGGAGCCGGCTCACGGTTTCGATGCGGCATATCTCGGCGAAGGAAAGCCAGGGGGTGCGGAGTACCTTGTACGGCGGGTTGGCGGAAAAGGCGTATGCTTCTGCGGAGGCAATACCGCGCATGGTGGAGCCTTTCAAAATTTTAAGGGGCTCCACCTGGATGTAGCAGGCCGGTAAAGAGCGGTAGTCTGCATCATTGCCGGTGAGATCATAAGGGGTGCTGCCTGTTGAGCCCCTGCTGTCTGCGTCGCTGCCGACAGTATCGAATATCTTCTGAACCGATCCGAGAAAGCCGGGGAAATCCTCTCCCGGCAATCCTGCAACCAGGTCGAGGCGAATGACAACTTCAGTCTCCTCACGCAGCCGCCGCACATTGGCGAAGAGCCGTGTTAGATCACATTTGCGCCCCACCCGTGCCAACACCTCATCATCTCCCGACTGAACACCGATTTCGAAACTGAAGATGCCGGCAGGCGCCTTGCGCAAGATATTAAAATTATCCTCTGTCAGCAGGTCGGCAGCAACCTCGAAATGGAAACGGCTAGCGCGGTTCTCCGAAAGGATGAATCCCCATATTTCGTTCGCCCGCGGCGGGTTGTAGTTGAAGGTCCGGTCCACCAGCTTCACGGTTTGCACTCCCTGCGCTATGAGAAGCCCCAGGTCTTCCTTTATTCGTTTCATGGAGAACGACCGTACCCCACGTTCCAGGGACGACATGCAGAAGGCGCAGGAAAATGGGCAACCGCGGGAACTCTCATAATATACGAGCGGCTTCTTCAGGTCAACGAGGCTTGCGCCGAAAGGCGAGGGGATTGTGTCTAAGTCAGGGATTAGCTCTCGCTCGGGAGTAGCGATGATTTGATCGCCGGCGCGAAAGAAAATACCCTTGGAGATGCTTTGCAATATGTTTCGATCCCTGCCGCTCCGGACCAGAAGCCCCACCAGCTCGCGGAAGCTCTCTTCCCCCTCACCCCGGACGACGCAGTCGATTGTGGGGTGTCGCGCCATCAGCTCAAAAACTTCGTACGATGCCTCCGGACCACCGAATATGATAAAGGTCCCCGTCCTCACCTGTTTCAGGTCGGAAGCGAGCTTAAGGGTCTCACCGATATTCCAGATGTAGCAGGAGAAGGCCGCCACGTCCGCCTCTTCTGCGACCAGTGCGCGTAGAACCCTGTCGGCTGGCTCGTTGACTGTGAACTCTCGGATGACCGTGGTTATACCATCCATCCCCATGCAGGCAGCTGCCAGGTAGGGGAGGGCAAGGGAGGCGTGGACGTATTTTGCGTGTAGGGTGGCGAGGAGTATCTTCATGCCCCAAGTTTAGCGGATTGCTGAGGGTATGGCCAGAAAAAGTTATATGCGGCTAGCTGTTAGCCGCTGGGAAACCCGCTAATTTCTTACAGCCGGTTGGCAACCGCTGGCTATTTGTGGTAAGATGATAACATTATGAGATTAAAACCCATGCCCAAGCTCCTCTACGCCGATGCAAAGGGGAATATTTATGACCACCCGCACTTATCTATGGCCGGTATGAGCGGCGCCGAAACGGTGTTGCCCGAGGCGGTGGAGCTTATTCCCCTCCCGGATGACAGCCGCCTCTTCACTATTCCCGATACCCCGCCGGTCGCCTGGGACGGAAAGAAGCGCGCCTTTGTAACTATCGACAGTGTCCGCGAAGGGAAACGCGATATTCGGGTGCAGGCGGTCTCCGCTTTCATGGCGCCGGGGTATGTCAGGACGCTCCTCCCCGCCTGCGATTACCGGCGGAAGAAGGTCCATCTCCCCCTCTGGTCGTACACTGCCGTTGGGTGGGACGAGGAGAGCGAGTGTTTTGTAGTAGCTGCCACCCGTGTTGATACCAACGAGAACTGGCTGCCACGAAACTATGACGACCGCGAGCTCGACCCCCTGGTGCGGCGGATGCTCCGGGATATGCCCGAAAACCGCCTTTTGGAGCAACTCGCCCGTTGCGCCGTGGATTATCACTGCTTTGCGGCCAAGAACCTATTCTTCCGCCGCTGGGAGGCCCCGCTCCCCACTTCCCCTACCTGCAACTCACGCTGCCTTGGCTGCATAAGCCTCCAGCCTTCCGACTGCTGCCCGGCCAACCACGAACGTATCTGCTTCGTCCCGACCCCAGAAGAAATTGTCGAACTGGCGTTTCCACATCTGAACGAGGCGCCCGATCCGATCGTCTCCTACGGCCAGGGGTGCGAGGGAGACCCGATCCTCCAGGCCGATACTATCGCCGTAGCGACTCGTCGCCTCAAGGCCGCCACCAGTCGAGGGACGGTCAATTTCAATTCCAACGGCTCCTTTCCCAGCCGGGTGCGAATTTTGTGCGACGCGGGGATGGACTCTATGCGCTTTTCCCTGAACTCGGTGCAGGAGGAATACTACAATCGTTACTACCGGCCGGTGGGGTACACCTTTGCCGAAGTAGTCGCCTCGGTCAAGATCGCGAAGGAAAAGGGGCTCTTCACTATGATCAATTACCTGGTCTCGCCGGGACTTTCCGACAACGAAGCCGAGGTGGAGGCGCTGCTGCGTTTCATCGCCGATACCGGCGTGGATATGATTCAGATGCGAAACCTCTCCATCGACCCGGACTTCTATAATAAACGAATGGGGATAACCGGCCGCGGGATCGGCATCTACCAGATGCTCGCAGGGGTGAAGAAGGAGTTCCCCCGCATCCAGTACGGCTACTTCAACCGGACGAAGGAAAATTTCTTTCCAAAAGGATTTGAGACGAGTTGGCCAATTGATTAGCTAATAGGGCATTTTTAGACCTTAAGAAAAATAATTTGGTGAGGCTCTTGCGACAGGGTTAATCCCCACATTTTCCCACCCCCTTATTTTGCTAGAGAAATTTCCTATTCAATAGTCTGGATACATGTTATAAAGGCTGCTAATTTTTAAACTTCCTTGTTACATTACCGGGTGCTTATAGGCTCAAAGTTGATGTGACAGAGGACACGCCATGACTAAGCTTGTGCGTAAATATAAATTGGCATGAATAGTTCATAATTGTATCTACGTAACTAGAATAACCTGGTAACAAGCCATAAATATTACTTTATTGCGTGTCATAAAACCCCGTCCTATGGGCGGGGTCAGAGGTTCTTGGCTCTGCCTGTAGAATGAATTTAATGTTGGCGTAACTCACTCGGTTGCAAAATTATCAAGGAACTGTAGCAATGAGGTTTGGTTTTGGTGTGACAGCTGATTATCATCTGTGGTGCAACAAACCACCTGTGCCGCGTTGCCCCCTTCCAGGGGGCGCAGAGCAAAGCCCCGTCCTATGGGCGGGGATTAAACCGCCGTTTACTTGTCTCCCATCCTAGCAGAGAGTCAGCTTTACGCAAGAAAAAGGCTTTTGACCGAGGGTATTGCTAAATCGTTTTTCAAAGCACAGTTGACACAGGATGAAATAGATGAACATGCAAAGTTTTTTCTTTCAGCGCTAAACGAGAAGCAAAGGCGGCTTTATCTCGGTCTTGAGTCTTTAATACTTGGCCATGGCGGAGATGTCCGGATGGCAGGCATTGCCGGGGTCAATGTGAAGACCGTATCTCGTGGCAGAAAGGAGCTTTTGTCCAAAGAGATAAATCCTGTCCGGATACGGCGCGAAGGAGCCGGGCGGCCGCCGTTAAAAAAAACTAAATCATAGATCTCCTTGAAGTGCGGATGGCGGACGACATTGCCGGATGTCCGGTCAGCTCGAGAAGATGGTCCAGGCGAAGCACCTACAATTTGAGCATGGAGTTGAAGGAACACGATATTGATGCCTGTCCAGGCAGTGTTGGCAGCATACTGAAGGAATACAGATTTTCTTTGAGAGTCAATCGCAAATCTATTGCCGAAACGCATCATCCGGATCGAAACCGCCAGTTCGAGATCATTTCAGCGACAAGAAAACGCTTTGAAGATGCGGGTCAGCCTATTGTCAGTATTGACAGCAAGAAGAAGGAGCCTATTGGCAACTTCAAAAATCCTGGAAAAACTTGGCGCATAGAGCCTGACGAAGTTTTCGATCATGATTTCCGTTCTCTGGCAATCGGGCTTGCAGTCCCTTATGGAATCTTCGAACCTGTTTACAACCTTGGTACTGTCGTTGTGGGGCAGTCTTATGACACGGCTGAATTTGCAGTGGACTGCATCGATCTTTGGTTGAATGAATTTGCGCAAAAAAGATATAGCTCCATAAAAGAACTGCTGATTCTGTGCGACTGCGGAGGAAGTAACGGCACCCGAGTAAATTTGTGGAAATATGAACTTTATCGGGGAATTTGCAAGAAGTACGGTATTTCCATTAGGGTTTGCCATTACCCAACCGGAGCTTCTAAATGGAATCCAATCGAACATCGTCTGTTTGGTCCAATCACAAATAACTGGCAGGGGCGACCCCTGAGATCTTTTGATATTGTTTTGGAGGCCATCCGTTCCACTACAACAAATAAGGGCTTAAAGGTGGATGCCGTACTCAACAGCAAAGAATACCAGAAAGGCATCAAGGTCTCCGAAAGCCAAATGAAAGATATAAACCTCGTACGCCATGATGAATTGCCCCAATGGAATTATTCATTGGTCCCTAAATCATCAGGCAAATATGACAATTAATTTTTACGCATAAGCTAAGTTTGTGACGCCATTCAGCAATCGTTCAATCCCATGGCTACGGTAAGTCTCATTTTGCATTTGCACCCAATCCGAGTACATATTTCCCGTCCCGTCTTTACCGACAGAAAGAAACCAGCACTTGGAAGGGCACTTGAGATATGCTTGAAAAATTTGAGTGGTAATAATCATGAAAATTATGGGCCGGGGGGAGAGAAGACTGCAAGATCTAAACCTTGCCAGAATATTGAATTGTCAAAATGTAAACACCTAAGCTGGTCCCAACTGCCTCTCTATAACGCGAATAAACTCCTCGGCCCGTATTATTTGTTCCCTTGCCTCATCTGGAGAAATCCCCGGCCCTATGCCGTAATCACCCACGTTGCGGTCTTCCTGGGCCTCAATCAAGAAGCGGTGGAAATCGACCGGAACGATGCCTTGCTTGGCAAATTCCCGGCCAAAGGCGGCAATCACGGCGGAATGCTTGGAGAATGACAGCCCTTTGTCAAGCAAAAGAGCTTGGGCAGCATAGAACATGGCGTAATAGGAACGGGAAGCTGAGAAATCGTGCATTTCTTCCCGATCCAAAACACGTGCCGCAAGGAGGCTATCATGGGCCTTTTTCAGTAATTGTTCCTGATCAGACGTCATATAGCAATCCCTTCCCTGCGGACGTTTAAAAGGAACGGACTCTTCTCCGCTATGAAGCGCCGGCTTGAGATAAAGGAGCAGGAAATAACCAGATCGTTGGCAAGGGAAAGCTCAGCCACAATTCCGCCGGTGCGGCGGATTTCTTCCCCCGGTCGCACTTCGTCGTGGAGCACGACCAAGACATCCACATCCGATCCATCTGCCGCGTCACCCCGTGCCTGGGAGCCGAACAGCAGCAAGCGGTCGAGCCTGGGGCCGTAAAGTTCAGTCAGCCGGTAACGGAGGTCAGTCAATATCGCTTGTGCCACAGCCATTGGATTACCTCACTTTTTGACGGGATCATTCGCAGCTATTAAACAAAATACTATCATAGAAACTGCGAGGAAGCATTTCATAATATGCTATTAGCGGCGAGCCATAAAATACGACTAACAGTACGCAAAGTCAAGGAGATACGCCTTATTGCCTCAGCTATGGCTACACATTGCCCCTTTACGTTCTTTCAATGTCGCCAGCAAATATAGTCCCGTCATTTGTCTCAACTTATTGGTTTGAAATATAGGCCTGATCTACTGGGGAAGAATAAATCCAATAGGAAATTGCTTGCTAACTCCTTATTTTACTATTGACGAGAAATATTCATCATGGTATAAACAATTTCTCCGAAATTCATTGTGGGCACCGTTGATTGCAAAAACCTCAATGATTTCAATAAGTTGTTCCCCAGTAGCTCAGTCGGTAGAGCGGGTGGCTGTTAACCACCATGTCCGTGGTTCGAGTCCGCGCTGGGGAGCCAAAAAACAGGCACTTACAAGGCTTCTTGTAGGTGCCTTTTCAGTTTTATGGAATAGTGTAACCTCTGGTGTAACCTCTAAAGGGTCGGCAGGAGGTGAAATGCTGTGAAAAAAGAACCGGCCCCCATTTCCCCTGGATGAGCCGGTTCTTTTTTGTTATGGGTTTTTCAGTCCGAAGCGATCGTCATTGAGTATAACTTTAACCCCTTGATGTTTGGCCTGGTTTCCCATAACCATTGAAATCTGCAAGAAAATTGATTTCTATCTATTCCTGCCTATTCCGGCTATTCCCTTCTACTACTCGTGGTTTTATCACAATTTTATCACACCCGGGATTGCATCGGATTTGAGAAGAGATATGGGGCTTAAATACGATAACTGCAAAATTATCGTCAACGTGAGAGTCCTTTAGACGTTTATATTATTAGAATGGAAGTGTAAAATAAAGACTAGAAGATAACGCTTTGTGCCAATGGGGGGTTTGATATGAAAAAGTACATTTGTATAGCCCTTGCTGCAATAGCGCTGACACTGGGAAGTTATTCACCCGGGGAATGTGCCCACGGCGGCTATGGCGGTCACGGTAGCCATGGTGGTCATGGTGGGTACGGCGGTCATGGCAGGTACGGCGGTCATGGCAGGTACGGCGGATATGGCAGGTACGGCGGATATGGCAGGTACGGCGGATACAGATACGGCGGATATTACGGAGGTGTCTGGTTTGGTCCGGGGTGGTGGGGTTCGTACTATCCATACTATCCATACTACCCGTATTATCCTTATTATCCGGGGTATGCGGCACCAACTGCTGTCGCCCCGCCGCAGCCCGACTTATACGTCCAGCCGGCCCCCCCACCAGAGTAACCTTATTACTGGGATTTCTGACAGAATCCACAGGGTTACTATTCAGAGGTGGAAAATTGTCCGAGCGGCTGGATGAAGGTTGTTCCTTCATTGTCTCCAAAAGGCCATGAGGAGTGATTACATGGTAATAAGCTTGCGGAGATTCACCCTATTTTCGGCTTTGCGGGGATAGGGCGGTTGTGCGACTCTCCCGACTGGGGCAAGCGTAAGAGTGATGCCAGTACCCGGAAAGATCTTTGCGCCATCGGAGTGGTGATTAAGGTTCGGCGTCAAAGCTTAATTGAGATAGGCAAAATTAAAAATGAGGCTCCAAATCTATGAAGATAGCTTTTGATATCGGCGGTGTCATAGGGAAATACCCGTCCATCTTCATTCCCATGATGAAGTCACTGGCAAAAAGGGGTATTGAAGCCTGTTGCGTCCGGGCAAGGGCGTGTAATTTAGTGTGTGAGACCCCCGCCCTGGAAGGCTGGCCAGCCACCGGGTAGCGAGTTCTTGGAGTCTGGGTGGCAACATCCAGATTTATGCGTAGACCAGCGAGCAGATAGGCCGTAATCCGCAAGGATGAAGGGACCGAGCCTCGAAATAACCTAAATGGGATGGATGACACTTTGGACTTGGTGGAAATCACTATGAACACCTCCGTTAATGGCAAGGAGCTGTTTGCTCCCCGGGGTCTGAGACCATGGCATGTCTGACATTACGATTACACGGTAACCCGGGAGACCCTACGTTTCTTTCAGAGTATTGAGAGTATGCCGGACAACCGAAGAGGGAGAATGGCAAATCGGGCGAAGGGAGTCGGATAACCTAATAGTGTGCGCTGGGCAGCGCCCAGATCGGGAGGGTTCAAGTCGAAAGCGCCGGTAAAAGCCGGCAGAGGGTAGGGAGGGAAGGTCTCCTACACGGTAATGGCTAGCAACCAGCCGTGACCCCGAGTTATGCGTCGGCCCCTCGCGAGGGGGGCGGCGAAGCGTT
>Ga0326727_10002123_pt1 | contig 69854 bp, 51 predicted proteins | sample MB2enrmetagenome_FD_207643 | JGI IMG/M metagenome (GOLD analysis project Ga0326727, IMG submission 207643) | Lab enriched peat soil microbial communities from McLean, Ithaca, NY, United States - MB29MY | ecosystem: Environmental > Terrestrial > Soil > Wetlands > Peat | place: USA: New York...
TCGCTCATCCCTCACCCCAGCCTGTTCGCCACGTAGGGACGCAGCCAGGCTTGCACTGTTTCGTCCACCAGCGAACTCGAGAAATACTGCATCTGCATCGTGTCGATCTTGGTCTTGCTCGCGTTCAGCGCCGGCGTGGACTGCGCATTACGCACTATCTGCGCGCACGCCGTCTTCACGTCGTCGCCGATCGTCGTCAACCCCGCCGTATAGGTCACCGCTACTTCGTTGTAAGGCAAACCCAGCAAATTCCACGGCAGCGTCAGCTCCCCGGTATTGGGCTCGTAGTCCACCGTGCTGGGATCAATCGCCGTCCACTGCCCCGGCAGTGAAAACGCCAGCGCAATCTCGATAAGCGGTTGGTTCGGAAGCTCGCCCCGCCGCGGTCGCGCATAACGGCCTTCCATGCTCACCAGCGGCGTCGTCGCCGTTCCCAGCGGCGCCAGCGGCAGATAACTCAACAACACCGTCTGCGCTCCGCTGGTTAACCGCAACCGCTCCGTATACTGGATTACGTTCAGGTCCGGCCGCCTGCAGTAGCTGTTGATCAATGCCGTGGCCGCTGTAATCCAATCCGCCGTCGTCCCTGCCGGCAAGCCGTAATTCTGATAATCCGCTGGCTGCAGATACGCCATACTCCACCCTTCCCTTTGTTCGTGTCCGCCGGGCGAGCGGGAGTAGCGACTTCGCTGCTCCCGCCCGCGCGGTCCCACGGCAAATCAGCCGCTCATTCGTTGAGCTGCTGACTTGCTCGCTCGTTACCTGCCGTTCACCGTAACCTGGTAGTGCGCAAAGCCTGCGCCCTTCACCACCGGCGCTCCGAACTTGACCGCGACATATTGATAGGTCAAAGAGTTCGGCAGCCCCAGTTGGAAGACGCGTGGCGTCGGATCGCCGAGCCAGTGGTACTCGATCAGATCCTCGGTCACAATGTAGGCCGGCAGCGACGCCGAGCCGGAGCCGATTGTGCCTGTATAGCCAAGGCTCCAATCCGGAATCAGCGGCAGATCGCCCGCCTGCGTCGATAGCATCTTCACCGTGATGCCGCCGGTGATTGGACCGGTGTTCAGCACCACGTTGAATTCCGCCTTCATCTCCTGGTCGATCAGGTCCAGCAGCATGGGATTGGCATAAATCGCCGTGGGCCGCACATGGAAGCCGGTGTTGGCGCACATCGTCGCCACAGCCGTCCGCAGGCCGTTGACAATCGAACCCGACCCGGAAATGGCAAGCGTGTTGGTGCTGCCCGCCGTGATGGCCGCCTGAATCTGCCCGATCACGCCCATGTACTGCGTGGTCACCGGCGCGCTCAGGCTGGTGTCGTTGCCGTTCCACAGTGCGATGTCGTGCGTCACCATCACGCCGCTCACCGTATCCACCAGGTCTTTGGCCTGAAGATAGGCGAACTGCTTCTGTTGGTCGCCCAACTCGATGTCGAACAGGTTGTAGTTGATCTGCGATACGATCGCCTTCAACGGAACGCTCAACTCGATGCGCGTCGGAGTTACCGTCGCCGGCGAGATGCTGCGTGGATTTACAAAGCCGGCCGTTCCCGGATTCGGAATCGCCGTCTCCTCGAAGAACCGCGACGGATGCCCGGTCGCCGGTACCTGCTTGATGCGCTGCCCGAAAGGGCTCGAACGGCGGCAGATGTCGAAAATCTCGGTCTGATACAACGGAACTTCGATAGCGCCCGGCCCGATATAGTCTGCTGCTGCGTGAATGTCTGCAAAGGTTGCGTTCATAGGCTCTTTCCGCCCCCTCCATGGGGCCAGTCGTTGCTCGAAGTACAGCTTTTAGCTACTAGCTTCTAGCTGCTGGCTTTTCCTTCCGAGCTGTGTTTCGTCTTGTTTCCGGCAAGTCCCTCTCCGGGCCGTGCTTCGCTCCCCGATCGTTTCCCTGCCGCCTTATCCCGGCCCGCCGCACAACTCCAAACCGAGAATCCGATAGCTTTCAGCTAGAAGCTAGTAGCTGGAAGCTAATAGCTGCTTTCACGCGATCGCGCCTGCCCGCAGCAGTTGGGTTTTCACCGCGATGCGCTGTTCCAGGCTCAAGCCGGCCAGCGCCGTGTCCAGGGCCCGCACGTCGATCGGACCCTCGCCGATGCCGTGCTTGGCCAGCATCTCGCTGGTCGCCGAAGGCAGCGTCCTGCGCAGCGGGTTCAACACATTCTCCGCCGCAGCGGCCTTCAGCTCAGCCAGCTCCTGTTCGGCTGCGGCCAGCTTCTCCGCCAGCTCCGCTTCCCTCCGGCTCTGCTCGATGGTCGCCGAAATCTTTTCCACTTCGCCGCTCAGGGCGCCATGACGCTCCTCCAGCCAGCCCAGCGTCCGCTCCAGTTGCGCCGTCGCGGCTTCCAGCCGATTCGCTATCTCTTGTTCCTTGTTTTCCATGCCATTCCTTTCTTCAGTTGACAGCTCACAGCCGACAGCAGACAGTTACCCGCTGTCAGTTATCAGCTTTGTTGTCGGTTGCTCGTTGTCGGCGGCAGCTCCCAGCTGTTAGCTGTAGGCTGTTAGCTGTTTCTTGCTAACTTGCCGCCTTGCTAACTCGCCATGCGGAAGCTGGTGGCCCGGTAAGCCGCCTTGTCCCGCAGCAGTATGGCCGCTCCGGTAAAGGTCACGCGGGTCAGCTTCCACACCTCGGCCCGCATATCTTCCACCCGCGCGTCGGCCAGCTCATAACTCATGCCCAGCGCCTCCGGCTTCTGCGCCTCGATCGCTCCCGCCACCTCGGGAAAGTCCCGCGCATACAGGTATCCGCGCACCACCAGCCGCTGCCCCATTAGGTCCGCCTCGGTCAGCAGCCCGATCTTGCGCCGCGCGTCGTGCCCGTCCCAGCCCGGCCGGTAGTCCACCGCCATGCCCAGCAGCGATGGCAGAGCTTTTTCCGCCGCCGCCTGCGTCAGCATCACCCGGTGTCCGCGCGCTCCCGCCGGCGCCTTGTCGCTGGCTGTATTCACCATCGTCAGCACCCCCTCGAACGGCACCCGGTTGGGGTGTCCGTCCACGTGGGGAATCTTTACCGCCATCGCTTCCAGTCTCATGCGCTCTCCGCTCCTTCGCCCGTCAACTGCGCCGCCACCCCATCCTGACCCAGCGGCCCCAGCCCCCGCATCGCCCGCACCTCGTTCACCGTCAACACCCCGGCCTGCAGCAATTGCACCTGCACCGCCAGCTCCGTCGTCTCGTCTCGCGCGCCCAGTTCGTTGAAGACAAATTCAAACTCCCGCCAGCCGATGCACTTGCCGAATAAGTCCCGGGTAATATGTCCGGCCAGCAGCAGCGCCAAAGGCGAGATCGCGCCGCGGAAGGCCTCGTCGGCCATCTCCGACGCCGTCGACTGGTTGACATCCGCCTCCAGGCCCAGTATCAATGGCGGAAGGCTAAATGCATTTGCCACCATGCGGATCAGAAACTCCTGCCACTCCAGCCGCATATCCGCGTCCGTGCCCTGCGCAAAGCGCAACACCTCCGGCTTCTGCTCGGTCGAAATCAGCGGCACCCGCCCGGTGCCCTCGATCTCGTCCTGCCACCAGCGGATCAGCCGGTCATGCTGCGCCGGCGTCGCCTCGTTCAGCCACAGCGCATACTGCGCCACGGAGTTCGCCGCCAGCTTGCCCGCAAAGCGATGCGCGCTCAAAAACTGGTTCACCGTCTCGAAGGCCACTTCCAGAGGCCCCAGCCCGAAGGGCGTGAAGCTGCGCGGGTTCATGCGCACATACATCAGCTGGTCGTCGCGCAACTCGATAGCGCTGGACTCCAGTTGCCCCGGCAGCGCCTGCGCATAGCGCGGCGTCTCCGGCTGCCCGTCCCACCGCGGATTGATGCGGATCGACGCCCCATCCACCGCCCACAGCATCGCCGGCCGCTCCCCGTCGCCGGTCGGCTCCATCTCGATGGCCCCGTACCCGCCGGTAAGCACGTCCTCCATCACCTGTTCCATCAGCGTCCTGAAGCTGTCCGCGGCGTTGGGCTCTTCCAGCGTCCTGCGCAGCGCGCGCAGCTTGCGTTCCGCAAAGGCCAGTTCCCCGGCCTTCACTCCGCGCCGTACCCGCACCTGCCAGTCCATCGCCGCTATGCGGTCCTTGATCACGTTGATCGCCCGCCGCACCACCGGGGTCTCCGCAAACCGGCGCAGATTCATCGGCGTCGGCTTGGGCAGGTGCTGCCCCGGAAACTGGACCGGACTTAAAATCGAGGGCAGCGCCAGCGTCTTGCGCTCCGCCTCCGCGTCAGCCGCGCCCGCCGCCATCTCCGCATTCCGGCCGCTCCCCGTCGCCTGCCGCCAGATCTCCCGCAACTGCTCTCCTACCTTCACGCGCACCTTCCTTCTTCGCCGCCCAAAAAACAAAAAAGGCACAACCCTCGAAAGGGCCATGCCTTCACTTAGCTGCTAGCTTTTAGCTTTTAGCTATTAGCTTTTAGCTGCTAGCTCAATGTCTCTGGCCTTCAACATCAACGGCCAGTTCTTACTTACAAAACCGATCCTACTACAAACTTACAAAACTATCTGCAAAACCTATGCCCAATTTCGCAAAAAAAAGCTAAAAGCTAACAGCTAATAGCTAAAAGCTGCCTTTTCATACCCGCAGCTCCCGCCGCGCCGTCTCCGCCACCCGCCCCAAATCCGATGTCGTCAGCACCCGGATCTGGTGCTCCTCCATCGTCTCCACGCCAAACCTGTACATCTCCAGCCACTCCGGCTCCTCGTCGCTCGCCCCCAGACGGGCCGCCGGCTCAATCACCGCGGTCAGCTCCAGGCTGGCCCGCTCCACCCGCTCCACGCCAATTCTTAACCCCGCCGCCGAAAAGGCCAGCACCTTGGCCATCTCCACGCCCGGCTCCAGGCTCACCGCGTGAAACATGCGCACCACCCCGTTCGGCTTATATCCCGCATCAATCCGCAGCGGATCTCCCGGCCGCGTGTACTCCGAGGCCGCTATCCTTTTCCGCAGCAAATCCCACACCCCGGCCCGTTCAAACTCCCCTCGCATCTTGGCCTGAATCGCCGCCCTGCCGCTCAATCTCTGTGTCTTCTCCCGCGGCGGCGGCTCCACATACAGCCGCATCAACTCTTCCATCCCCGCCGGCAAACTCTCCGCCAAATAAGCCTTGGGCTCGGTCATCTGCACGTTCAGCGAGAGCGACTCGGTCAACAGCCGCATCAGGTTTCCATCCGGCTCGGTCTCGAAGCGCCGCCGCAACTCGCTTTCCATCCCCTCCAGCAGCGCGGTGTCGGCCTCCGGGTCCAGGCAGCGCACTCTGCGCCAATCGCGAGTAAAGCGGATCAGAGGAGGCTCCGGCCCGTTCGTTGGGGGGACACCCTGCTCTCTCAGGATCACCCCGATATGCACATACTCGTTCCTGACCGCATCCGGCACATACCGGAGCAGTTGAAAGGTGCATGCCCGTCGCTCGCCGCCGCTACTCATCGTATTACAAAGCTCTTAGCCATTAGCTTTTAGCTCTTAGCTTTCAACCCTCCGCTTGACATTGTCCATGGTTAAGCCGGGAATCTGAAAGCTAATAGCTAAGAGCTGCCCTTTCAATTCACCCTCCTCATGGTAGTCCCCCACCTGGTCTCTTTCCAGTCCTCCTCCACTTTCTTTCCCATCCCCACCCATTTTGGAAATGGCTTCCGATCCGACCTCCCGAACCCTTCAATCAGCTCCCGAATCCGGCTTTGCCGGGCCAGCAGCTTCTCCACCAGCGCTTCCATCTCGCTCTGGTCCCCGCCATACCATTCCGGGGGAACCTCATTGGCCGCCGCCCAAACCGTCTCCGCCGCCATCGACTCCAGCCGCGTCAGCCAGGGCTCAAAAGACTCCCATCCGCTGATCTCCCGGTAGACGTCGTTGCGGTAGTACACCCCGCGCAGCGGCAGATCCTCGAACCTCCACTCCCCGGCGTGAAAGCAATATCCGTAGTCGATGAAGACCGCCCGGTAGCGCCGCTCCCGCTGCCGTCGCGCAAAGACCGCCTGCCGACCATTGGCATTGCCTGTCCACTTGTCCAGCGCCAGTATCCCGGCAAACTCGGCGATATTTTTCACCTCGGCCATCTGCTCCTCGGGCAGGTAGTCCACCACCTGTCCGGGCATCAGGCCGCCCACAAATCTTGACCCGAAGTTCAACCCCGCCATGCACCGCACCCGCATACGGCCCAGGTCCATCTCCAGCTCCGGCGTATTGTCGACCAGCCAGCTCGAAACCTCCACCAGCTCCGTCTCCGGAGCCGTCAGCCCCGCCGCCGCCGCCAGTCTTGACGCCAGAAACTCGTTGGCCAGCACCCGCACGTGCTGCGGGTTGTTCTGAAACTTCACCACGTACACCTGGCCGTCCGCGCCCAGCATCAACTGGCCCTGCGCCCCGCCCCGCATCCGCCGGATATGCTGCACCGCCAGAACCGCCAAGTCGTGCCCCCGCCCCTACCAACCTCACTCGAATTCTATGCGCTCAGGGCAGCTTCTAGCTGCCCTTCAGCAGTTCTTCCCGCGCCCCCAGCCCAATCGCCATGGCCATTACCCGGTCGTCATGCGTCCCGGAACGCGCCCCGCTCCCGCCATCCGGCCGGCGCACAAAGCTCCGGCACTCGGCCAGCAGCTTCCGGCTCTGAAATCGCTCCGGCTCCTCCACCAGCGCCGCATCCAATCGTCCCAGCGCCGCCGGCCGGCTCATGACCGTCGTCAGCCAGCCCGCCTGACCCTTCTGCTTGTAAACCCTTTCATACCCGCAGACGTTCTCCATCAGCGCCAGAACCCCGCTGCCATGATTGTTCCGCTCCACCACCAGCCACGCCTGGTTGTACTCCTTGGCCAGCTCCGTCATCTGCCGCGCCAGCTCCAGGCCTCCCACGTGCCCGGCAAACTCCGCGCACTGCAATCCCGTCTCCAGCTCCAGCACCTGGGCCGCCGAGTAGTCGCCCTCGCTTCCGCCCCCGGCCGGATCTACCGCCACCAGATACGACTTTCCCTTCAGCGGCGGCAGCCAGATCTCCAGCTCCCCGTTCCACCGCGCTTCAATCGGTTCCGTCACCGTCTTGAGCCGCGCATCCACCGCCCCCAGTTCAAAAACCGAATCTCCGCTGGCCAGAAAACAGCTCTCGCAGTCTTCCGCATACTCCTGCCGCGCCAATCCGCGAAAATCCGCCCTGATCTGCCGCCGGAATCCTATCTGCTCCAAATCCAGCAGCTTGAAGGCCATCATGTCCCGCTCTTCGTCCGTCAGGCTGGCCTCATCCACAGCCTTCGCCCGGTACCGCCGCTCCATCCACCAGGGGTAAAAGTGCCGCACCATCCCCATCTCGCCGGCCTTCTGCCACTCCTCGTAAAAACAGCCGCCCACCCCCTCCGGCGTCGACTCCAGAATCAGCTCCGCGCCCGGCGCCATTGCCGCCCGCAATCCGGCCAGCGTCTCCGCCGGATCGCCCGGCCAGCGCGCCAGCTCCGAGCAGTGCAGATTCTGCACCGTCAATCCCCGCCCCGCGTTCCGGTCGCCCGCCGTCACCACCCGGTACTGCGAGTCCAACTCCGGAAAAACAATCTGCCGCACATTGGCCCGCGAAACCTGCAGCGGCCCCTCGCGCAGCGCCTCCGGCAGACAGTCCACAAAGCGGTGAACGATCCCGAAGATCTCCTCGGCCGCCTCCTGCGAATGTGCCACCTGCAGCGTCAGCGTCCCCGGCTGGGTAATCGTCTTCAGAAAAAACCGCGCCGCCGCCCAGGTCGTCAATCCCATCTGCCGCGCCTTCAGCACAATATTCCGCGTCGCCCGCAGACGCTCAAAGGTCCGCTGCACCGTGTTCGCCTTCAATGGCGCCGTGCTTCCCTCCCGCGTACGCACCTTCAGCAATTCCTCGGCCAGCGCCATCGCCACCGTCCGCCCCCGCAGGCTCGCTGGCCGGGTATCCAGTATCTTCCCGAATCGCTCCAGCTCCTCCCGGTCCAGCTCCTCCGGGTTCAGACTCCTGCCCCCGCTGTTGTGCTCCGTACATATCTCAGCCACAGTACCCTCGTGAGCGTTACCGCCTGCGCTTCCTCTCAAAAGCCTCCATGCCTCTGTCCTGCATGAAGCCTGACAATTCCAACACTTCTCACGGCAGCCAGGTGCAGTAACTTCCCGGCTCGATCACCAGCGCATCCGATGTGCTGCTGGAGAGTCCGTAGACCGTCACGGTCACCGCGTTGGAACTTCCCGTGGTGAGGGTAAATTCGATCTCGTCCCTGTACCCTGTCGCCGTGGCGCTGGGCGCATCCGCCGCGGATACCGCGGTCGTCGTCGTCGAGGCGATGGTGGTGTAAGTTGGCGCCTTGTACGCTCCAGGAGAATCCTGATTGATCACCCAAAGGTCCGTCGGCGCATTGTTCATCCCTATTCCGAATTGCACCGTGCCCACCGCCGTGTTCTGCTCCCAAATCAACACGCACATGCCGCGCTTGGTGGTGCTCACCGGAATCGACGGAAGCGCCAGCCCGGTGCTGGTAAAGCTGGTTGCCGCGATGCTCGTTGCGCTGGAAAGCGATGCTCCCATCCCGCCAGTGATGATGCCGCCGGCTGTCAATGTGCCGGGCATGCTGGCATTGCCCGAACTATTCACCGCAAAAGCCGTGATGTTGTAGTTCGCTCCGCCCTCATAAACAACCAAGCCGCCGGTGCCGGATCCGGTCGATGAATTGTTGATGGTGACCGCGCTGGTGCCCTGCGAGTTGATGTTGGTGCCCGCATTGATGTAGCCGGTCAGAATGTCCACCGGAGTCGTCGCGCCCTGATCGTGAATCTTGAGATCGTATAACGTGTCCTCTTCGATATACCACTCGGTCACCGGAGTCGCGGCGGCGCTGTTCAGTTGAATCCCGCCCAAATACGCAGTGCTCGACGTGCCCGGCTGAATCACAACATAGTCCGTGCTGGCCGAGTTATTCGCAAAGGTCGTGGTGTTGCCGGTAAATGTCGGCGAAGCCGTCAGCGCCAGAACCGATCCGCTGCCCGACATGCCGCTAATCGCCGTTCCATTGATCTGTGTGGCGTTGGCATTCCCCAGTTGTCCTTCAAGCTGCCAATATGTCCCGTCAAAGGTAGCGGAAATCCAGTTCCCGGCCAACAGGTCATTGGCGATCAGGTTGCCCGACCCGCCCCACTTCTTGAAGGTCGCGGCGGTGGCGCCGTTCACCGCCAGCGTGGCGCTGCCCGTGTTGGCCACATCCGCTTTGAATTGAATGTGATCGCCGATGGCGGGCGTAAATGTGGGCGAGGTGGAGCACGTATACGCTGTCCCAGAGCCGGAAGCCGCAATGCAATTTGCCGGCACGCTCAGATTATGCGTGGTCGATGCAACGATCTGTGAACTCGAATTCGTCGAGGTCACGTTCGCCGATGCCGGAATCGACGCGCTGTTCAGTTGCGTCGCATTCGCGTTGCCCAACTGTCCTTCAAGCTGCCAGTGGCTTCCGTCATAAGTTGCGCTGATCCAATGTCCTGCCTGAAGATCTCCGGCAACCAGCGTAGAAGTGTTGCCCCACTTGTAGATCGGCGCCGCGCCCGCGCTATTCACGTTGAGAGTCGCCGATCCCGTGTTGGCCACATCCGCCTTGAACTGAATATGATCGCCGGTGGCGGGAGTAAACGTTGGCGAGGTAGTGCACGTGTAGGCAGTCCCCGAGCCGGAAGCCGCTATGCAATTCGCCGGTACGCTCAGATTATGCGAGGTGGAGGCCACAAACTGGCTGCTCGAATTACTGCTCAATGCATTCGCCGATGCCGGTATGCCGCTGCCATTCGTCAAGCCCCCGGTTGCATCGTACACAGCTACATAGCCGCTCGTTCCCGTCCCGTCGCTCAATTGCACCTTTACATCGCCCGCGCCGGTGCCATGGTAGCCGGTAGCCGTCGAGGGAATTGCATTCTGTATTACGCTCGGCATTGCTCCGTAGAGCAAAGTGCCCGTGTCATCATCCGCCACGTTTGGCAGGTAGGCCGTAACTGTGCTTCCCGCCTCAAGCATGGGCGCGCTAAAGTAAATGTTGCCAGAATATGTCGCAGAATTGTTATTAGTCACCACCACCACCTGCGATGTCGTTCCGGCAGTGCAACCGCTCGGACTAAATGTAAAAGTCGCTGAAACTTGACCGGAAGTGCCTGCCGATTGCGATGCGGCGGCATACTGTGTCGATATACCTGGATTAAATACCTGCCAGCCTACAGTGCCGCTCGAAACACTGGCTGCGTTAATGTAGCCGGAGAGTGTGTAGGTCTGACCACAAACTAGATTGAAAGCAAGACTCTTTGTTATGTCGCTGTTGCCACCACCCGTAGCTAACTGAATTGCATTCGTGCCGCCCACTCCTTGCTTATTCGCAATCGTTGTATTGCTGCCCAAGGTCCAGTACGTCGTTCCGAACTTAATATCGGAGTCAGGAACGAGGTTTTTCACTTCTATCGGAGAATTGCACAAACCCCATACATACGCCGATCCGTTGTACTGATAGCATCCCACCGAAGGTGTCGGCGCAGAGAGCATATAGCCTGCCGCCGGACCTTCTTGACCGAGAATCGTTTTAGGAATCACTGTGCCGTTGGCGTTGGCATAGGAGCCATTTACGGCTACCGATTGATTCCCTCCCACGTCCGCGACAATGATCTGCGGAGACGCCGTGTAGGTGTCGATTCCGCTATACGTGTAGTTCTTATAATTTGAGACTGCGGTTTCGGCTCCGGCGTTGATGATGCCCCGCATATTGTGATTACTGCCGCTCACGCAGTCCAGATCGTCCAGCGTCACGCGATACGAGTTGCTGTCGATGCTTGCGCAATACTGCGATGCGGTAGCCGTGCCCGTTGATGCCACATTCTCAACCGTTGCGCCTTTTATATGCACATCGTTGGAGCCAGTGATCGAAAGTGGCGTTACGGCGGAGTTAATAGCTGTGAAGTTGGAGACCTCCACCTGATTCGAGTTCTGAATCAGCAGCCCGCCAATATCCGCGCCGCTTCCCCCATAGTTTGAACCAATCCAATTCACATCAGACACTGCGCCCTGCTGAACGTAGACAAGCTCTAATGCCCTGATTGGCCGCGTGGTCTGAACCGCCTGTGAAGTATGGAGACTCGTCACATATTCTGGCTGGGCAAGAGTGGTTGCGTTGCCTTCAATGCGGACATTGCCGCCTGCGCCGGATACTCCGTTATCATCCACGTAGTTATTGGTCAGGTGATTATTGCTGACGCTGTTAGACGCGAATTCTACGCCAATGTTCGCCCATTTCACGCCGCCATCCGTGGCCGACACCGCTCCGGGCGTCTGCGGAAAAGTTGGTCTGCTGCTGCCGGATGTCCCCGCCGAAGTCGCCTCAAAAGCATACCCGCCCGTATTACCCGTCGTCGGCACAATGATCTGATACGGCGTGTACGTGGTGCTTGCCGCCCAGTCGCTCCAGGCCCTGCCATCGACATAGATTCCATAGTACCCGTTGTTATCGCAAGACTGGCAGTTGATAAAGTTCCCGCCAGAAATGACGTGAAGCCCAGAGCCGGGAGAGTTTGTCTCCGCTTCACTTTGCCCGCCGAATGAGGTGTCTGATGCGAGCATGAATCCTTCGCCATTACCGCTCGTATAGACATTCAGGAATGTTCCAACCCCTTGCGTGCTTAAAATTCCCTGATAGGCGAAGTTCTTTGCCACAACATTCTCATAATTGTTGCCCGCTCCATACGGCGCAAACCCCCCCCACAATCCTTGACCGCTGTTGCCGTCCAGGCAGAGGTTTTTTACCTGCAACCTGTCTGCGCCGCTCGTCGTATCCGCGATGAGAGGACCAGCCGCTCCTGATTTCAACAAAGTGCCGACTTCCCCAAGAGAGCATCCTGATCCTTCGACAACAAAACCGCCCGAAGCGACGTTTATCCCAGGATTTCCTGAGAATGTGAAGGTTCCCACGCCAAGTTCCAGATGAACAGGCTTGTTGATCGTCAGAGTTGCCGCGCACGTTCCGCCATTCATGCCGCGCGCGTCTACGATGCCTCCGCCGACTGGGAGGGCAGCCATTCTCGCGGAAATTTCAACGCACGCATCCGAGGCTGACGGGTTTGTAAATTGGATTCCGTTCACCGCCCCGGTAAAGACCGCGCCGGAGAGAGCCGCATAGGCGCTCAACTGACTGGTTAGCGCCAGCGTCCCCGTGGATGTCGGATTTGTGATCGTGTTCGATCCCACCGTGTAGGTAGAGGGCTGCTTCATCGACGCGGCGGAAAAATCCTGCAAGCCTGTCGAATATGTGTTGGCCTGGTTCGTCTGTACGGCCGTAGAGGGAAGTGTCGCCGAAGGACATCCGGTAGTTGTTGCGCCGCCATTTGAATCCGTGCACAGCGGACTTGCGGTGCCGCTCACTGTTCCTGCCGTGAGCACCTTGGTGTCTGTTCCTTGAAGAGACGCGGGCGCAATTTGAGATGATGTGATCTGACCGCTGCTGTTGCCCAGCGGAATCCCCGCCCACGTTCCCGGCGTGCCTGCCGCCACGTTCACCCACGCCGCCACGCCGTTGGCCGTCGCCCCGGAGTTCTGTAACATGTCTCCTTCGAGCCATGCCAGTGTCGCAGGCGCAGCGGATGATTTTGTCGGCATCTGTATCTCTGGACCAAGCACCGGCGCGGAGAATGAAAGCGCGGTCGCCGTCGAGTATGTCGATCCCAGGCTGCTCCCCAGGTTCACCAGCACGGCGCTTGGCTTGGTCGCGTCCACATAATTGATTACCTTGTTCGCATCTGTCCCGATCGTGATTCTCTGTCCCGCCGATAAGTCTGTGGCGCTGGTGCAAGTCAGAACATAAGAGCCGCTGCTTCCGGTGCAGGTGGTGCTGCCGCTGTTCGGCGTTCCTGTCGTTCCCGTCTGGTACACAACGTCAATCGCATACCGTTTGCCGCTGGCTCCGTTCCAATAGGCCGGAGGCGCAAGAATCTGACCCGCATAAAGAGTTGTCGCGTTCGGCAGCGCCGCAAAGGCCGTGTCCGAGTACAGATAATCTGAAGCCCGGATGCCGTAATGCCATACCTGGCTGAGGTTAACATCGCCTAGCAGCGAGATGGGAGCGTTGTAGGCTCTGTATAATCCCGCGCTGTTTATCGATGGCGCATAACTCAAATACGGGATTGTCGAACTGATGTTATACATGTCGTTCCGCAGTATTGCGGGCAATCCCACCCACCGCGTTGTAGTATTCGGCGATACTCCTTCGGGAAAGCCTCCGTTCACGATGGTCAGGCTGAGTGCCGCGTCGTTTGCCGGCGACATCACAAACGATGGAAAGTTGAATCCCGCCGTGCTTATGGATCCCGGTGACACCCAGTTATTCTCCAGGTCCAGCCAAAACGCTTCCATGTTCGAATTGGATGGGCAATCGTACATGGTGAATACTCCCAGCCCCGTCGAGAGAGAGTTGTTGATTTCAAACTTCATGTTTTTCGACGTAAAGTGGATTCCCGTCTGATTCGCGCAGGCCGCGGCATCCAGCATCACCGCCCCGCCGCTGTTTGAGCCGCTGCTGCTGTTGTCCACTGTCCCGTTGGATATTCCAAGAGAGTCGGTGCTTGATACCCGCCAATAAATGCAGGATATTCCCACTCCATCGCAGCGCCAGCCTTGATCAAAATATGCGTTGATTCCTCCGTTGGCAAAGTAGTATCCGTACATCGTCGCGCCTTCCGCCCAGGTGTTGAGTATCTGGGTGCCGGTGTCCACGCGTGAGCCATAGTATGCATCAACTTGCAGTGATCCGGGGGTTGCGGTTGAGGCGGGCAGCAGTTCCATATTGCTGATCGACTGCTGATAGCGGGCATTGGAATCATATGCCAGCAGCACGTTGACCGTCGTCGCCGTGCCCGAGTCTGTGGTCGTTGTCACATTGCTCCAGCCGAATGGAAGCGTTGCTGTGAACTGGCTGCTGGAAAGCCCCGTTGAAGACACTTGCATGATGGATCGATTCAGATAGTATCCCGCCGTCAGGCCTTCGATATCTACATACTGGCCCGCGATCAGGCTGTTGGCGGCCGTGAACGTGACCACGTTCGAGGTGATGCTGAATGAGGTAATCGTCGACACTGCCCCTGCGGCCGCGCCATTCCATGCAAGTCTGGGTGGAGCGCCCGGCGTGGATACGCTGCCCGTCACTCCTTCGATCCGGCACGAGTCGTATGCGTTGATAGTCGCCGAAACATTGTAAGTGTGCCTGCCGGGAAACTCGACCACCCCTCCGTAGGGAACCACTCCTCCGTTGTAGCAGGCGTTGAATGCCGCCTGAATCGCCGCTGTGTCGTCGGTTGATCCGTCTCCCTTCGCGCCAAATGTGGAGTTTGTCACGTCGTACCGCGGACCGATGCTCGCGTTGTTTGCCGCCGATAATATGCCTGATGTGCTCACCGGGCCGGTAAACGACGCTCCCGTCAACGCCGCCCCGCCCAGGTTCGTCAGCGCCCCGGATGCTGTAGAGGATCCCGTCCCGCCCGCCGTTACTGATACCGTGCTTGTGCCGGATAATGCCGTGCCCGTGCCGTTGTAATAAGCGATCTGCCCGCTGGTCCCGGAGTTCACCGTGCCGTTGCTGCTCCCGCTCCCGCACGCCGTTCCCGTATTCGTGATGTACCCCGAGTTGTCGATCTGCAGGCAGTTGTGGCCGCTGTTCGCCGCTAGTCCCGGAAATTGAATCGTGGTAGTGCCGGTGAAAGAGGCATAGAGTGAGCTGCTGCTCCCGCCGTACACTTTGAACTGTGTCCCCGATCCTGTCTCGTAGTTGATCCGCACCACGCCCGTGCTGTTCGATGTGTCGATGTACGTATCGCCGCTGTTCGTGCTCTGGTAGGCCTTGAAGCTGTCCAGTCCGCCGGTCGCCGAGTTCAGCGCCCAGTTGTTGTACTGGTCCTTCACCATGTACCACTGGCTGTTTCCGTTCCAGTCCTTATATGTGTACGAGCCTTTCTGGCTGGTGGTCAGTCCCGGCCAAAGATAGTAATCCACCTCGGCGTCGGCGTTATTGCGAACCGTCATCGTTCCGGTCGACTGCGATGTCCCGCCCACCTGCAAGGTGCCGTTGAACTGCGCATTCCCTGCGTTGCTGATCGTCGCCACGGTCGTCTCGCTCGCCCCGCCCGACCCGATCACCACACCGCCGGTCCCCGCGTTGGTCGATCCGTTCAGCACCACCGCCCCGGTCCCTGCCGAATTGATCACCGTCTGATTGTTGGTGCTCGACTGCCCATTGTTATATTGCCCGATTGCCAGCCGCCCGACGTTGTTGAGCAAATCCTGAATCTGATAGAACTGCTCGCCCGCCGTTGCGTCCGTGAATCCATACAACCAGCGGTATCCGTAATCCGTCTGTATCTCGTTCACCAATCCGCGCTCGTTGCCCAGTCCAATCCCCAGACGGATGTGATTGGTCACCGTCGCGTCCTTCTGGCTCCCGTACCAATCACCATTCAAGCCGTTGAAACTTCGGTGAAATGTATCGAGGAAGCTGTTGCGCGTGCCGTTGTCGGTCAACTGCCCGGTAAACATCGTGCCCCCGGTCATCCAGTTGTTGTACGAGCTGCCCGCGTCCGCCACCACCTGATTCGTCGAGTTTTCGTTTCGCAATCCAACGATCGTGTTGTTCTGCGCATTCGACCCAAGGTGCAATGCCGTCGAGCATCCCTCTACATCCCCTCCGGTGAACGTGTTGCCGTCGCCCTGCTGCAAATTGATCCCATATGTTCCACTGATCGGGTTGCCACCGCTTGTCGGGCAGTCGATGTGCAGCCGCACAAACGTGCTCGCGTTCAACCAGTCCGTCGTCGCGGGATTCGCGATCTGATGCCCGATCGCGTTCACCGCCGTCTGGTATCCCGAGATATCGTTGTCGTAAAACGTTCCCCCCGTGTAATTGCCGGTCCCGTCCAGCGTCATCCCCGTCTGGTTCGAGTTACCAAGAAAATACAAGCTTTCCAGATCCAACTCTTGCGTGCGATAGGCCGCCAATCCTTGCGCTCCGGCGCTCGACGACAACGTGGTATTGATCACCACGTTGTCCAGATGAAAACCCTGCGTATCCGCCGCATACGTCGGATCGCCCACCTGCACCATCGCTCCCGTGCCCGAATAGAAAAAAACTGTCCCGCCCTGGCTCCCGCTCGCCGTGCTCGCGCCGCGCAAGGCGCACCCTCGCAGGCTCACGTTTCTCGTTCCCGCCGTCACCACCACCTGGTTCGCCGTAGAAATCGTAGCGCACGGCAGCAGAACCACCGCATTCGCCGTCGAGATCGTCAGGTTCGATCCCATCGATAGAGAGCCTGTAAAATTCCGCGCATCGCACGTTCCGCCCTGCGTCGTGCTCAGACCGCTCAGGCACGCTCCCAGCTTGGCCCCGAAATCCGCTCCCGCAAACTGGTCCACCTGATAGAGCGCCCCTAGCTTTGTCGCCGTCAACGGGCCCGTCAGCGTTCCGCCCGTCAGCGGAACCTCTTGCGCAGTCGCCGCATCCACGTAATGCTTGTCCGCCGCCTGCAAAGGCGTCGCCGGATCGCAGCACAAGGTCAGCGGACCGGTCATCGTTGTGCCCGATATGGTCAGTGTTCCGCCCGCCAGCGCCGCCACCGCCTGGTCCACATACGTTTTGCTCGCCGCTTGCACGGCCTGCGTAGACGGCATCAACTGCGCCTGCACCTGACCCAGCGTCGCCGATGTCCCCGCCGGTACCACCCAGTACTGGGTGTTCACTGTCCCGTCGCTCATATAGAAGATCGCCGTATAATAAAGCCCCGCCGGCGTCGCCCCCTGGTTCGGCGCCAGGCTTACGCTCACATATCCATCCGGAGCTATCGCCAATGTCATGCTGTCAGCCGCCACCACCTGGCCGCTGGCCGTCGAAAACGATGGCCAACTCACCATCAATGTTCCTGTCCCCGGCTGGCCGTTCGCCAGATACACCGTCCCCTGAACTGTCGTCGTGCTCAGTGACTGCGCCTGGACCACGCTTCCAAAAACCATCAGGCACAACTCAATCAACAACAGGCACAGCCATCCGCTGGCGCGCAAACCTTCGTGATTTGTGAGCTTCATCCGTCTCTCTTCTTTCTTTCGGGGAACATGGCATAGACTCCTTCCTCTCTGCCCTGCTCTCCGCAAAGTTTTGTCTTCCCGCTAACTCGCGAAATCGCCGCGTGACTCATCCTCGCCGCGTACCTGGGGTCCCTACGGTCTCCGGCTCCCCAGCGAGCGATTTTGCTCGCTGGGGTAACCCTGGGGTATGAAATACAAAAACATGCATGAGTTCGTTGTGGTTATCATCAATTCGGCTGCACCATCAACCCTGCGGGTTTGCCCTCGTTCTGCTCTGTCTTCGCCATTGCCTCGGCTTCTTCATCAGTCAACTGATGTTCCGACTTCAGCGATTCCGCATAACTGCAAAGTTGGCTCACCACCTCTTGGTTTTCGCAATCGATAAGCCCGTCCGCCAGGGCAAATAACAGCTTCGCGCCCGTCCAGTCGTTGGCGATCACCGTGTCGATCAGCTTCTGTGCAATTGTCTCGCTGTTCTCCCCGACTTTCTTGTCCATTGCCACGATCAACTTTGCCTTGCCTGGGTTGACCGACTTCGCCCCTGTTCCACGCGGCCTGCCTGCGGTCGCCTGCCACTTCCTTGCCAATACCATTTCTCCGCCAATCCCGTCCCGTTCTTCCACGGTCTTGCACTCTCCGTAGAAAGGGAAAGGGGTGATTCCCCTGTAGGAACCACTCCCTGTATTCGCCGAATTGGTCTCCTCGGTTGCCGCGGTCGCTCGGCGGCTTCCTGCTACTCATACCGCCTTGCTATGCCCCTCGCAGCTCCGTTTCAACTCGGAGAACCTTCTGATCTCTTCCAGAGTTTGCCCTGCCCATGCCATTCTGCCTTCAGCCGCTTGCAACTCTTCCATGCGCGGCCCTTCGCTAAGGTAAAACATCCACTTGTTCTCTGAAGATGCTCTCAGCCTCTCCTCACGATTGCGACTCCGCGGAAGTGGTCCGAAAAAACCAGGAAAGCCACTTCCTTGCTCTCCTGTCGCTCTCTTCTCATTTCTTCCTCGTTGAATGTATTTAGCTTAACCAATCTCCTCGTTATTTCCTGCAACATTCATGACCCCTCACTTCTCCTGTTGTTTCAACCACTTAACCCATTTTTCCCATCTCCCGTTCTTTGACAAGTATTTCAATCAGAAACAATTCGTTCTCAAAATGTCGGGTTTCCCCGCTCCTCCGCCAGATGTTTTACGATAGCCCGGTGACCTCTTCCGCTCCCCATTCCCCCACTCTTCTCGTTCACGGTGGCGCATGGGCCATCCCCGCCGAAGCCGCTGCCGATCACCTGGCCGGCGTCCGCAACGCCCTTGAATCCGGCTATGCCCTTCTCTCTCGCGGCGCATCTGCTCTCGATGCTGTCGAAGCCGCCGTCACCGTCCTCGAAGACGACCCCGCCTTCGATGCAGGCCGCGGCAGCTTTCTCACCTCCGACGGCCGCGTTCAGCTCGACGCGCTCCTCATGGACGGCGGCCGCATGAAGGCCGGCGGCGTAGCCTGCGTCGAGCGCCTGCGCAATCCCATTCAGGCCGCCCGCCTGGTTCTCGAAAAAAGTCCCCATGTCTATTTTGTCGGCGACGGAGCCGAACAATTCGCCCACGCCCACGGCATGGCCCTCATCGACAACTCCGAGCTGGTCCTCGACCGCGAGCGTGAGCGCCTCGCTCAAGCCAAGCTTCGCGAAGCCGCCGGCCTCGCCGACGAATCCTTCTCCGGCCCTGAAGCCGCCCTGCATCCCGTCCACCACGACGACAAAAGTCCTGAGACTGCCTTCCCAGCTAGCAAGGATCGCAGCCAAAACTCGGCGAAGCCGGATTGCCCGTCCGGCCAGGACTCCGCGAAGGACCATGACACCGTCGGCGCCGTTGCTCTCGACTCCCGCGGCAACCTCGCCGCCGCCACCTCCACCGGCGGAACCCTCAACAAAACTCCCGGCCGCGTCGGCGACTCCTCTCTCATCGGTTGCGGCTGTTACGCCGACAATCTCTCCGCCGCCGTCTCTCTCACCGGCTGGGGAGAACCCATCATGAAGCTGGTCCTCGGCAAGTGGGCCACCGACCGCGTCGCCTCGGGCATCGCCCCCGATCTCGCCGCCCGCGAAGCCATAGCCTACCTCTTCAGCCGTCTCGGCGGCCACGGCGGCATCATCTTGTTAGGCCCTGACGGCCGCTTCGGACTCGCCCACAACACCCCCGCCATGGCCTGGGGCCTCGCCACTCCCTCCACCCTCCAAGCCGGCCTCACCGTCTAATTACTATCTTGCTAACTCGCTACTTCCGCGCAGCGGAAGCTTACTTGCTATTTCCATGACCCTGATCCTTGATCTCTGATCTCTGACCCCTGTTTTGCCATAATCAATTCATGCTCGTCCTCGCCTCCGCCTCGCCCCGCCGCCGCGAACTCCTCGCTCAGGCCGGCTTCACCTTCACCGTCCATCCCGCCCACATTCCCGAAGACCCCCTCCCCAACGAAGACCCCATCGCCTGCGTCACCCGCCTCGCCCGCGAAAAAGCACAAGCCGTCTTCCGCGAACTGACCCAGATGCCTGTAGGTTCTGTAACGGGTTCAGCTTTGTGTCAGGGCACGACTTTAGTCGTGCCGAAAGCGCACCATAAAGAAGCCGGGGCTTTAGCACCTGAGGGAATATTCTCTAAATCCACAACGGATAGTGCGAGCGATCAGCGAGCGGCTGCCCCACCGCAGGTGGTGCTCGCCGCCGACACCATCGTCACCCTCGACAACCAAATCCTCGGCAAGCCCTCCGACCCCGCCGACGCCGCCCGAATGTTGCGCCTCCTCTCCGGCCGCACCCATCAGGTCATCACCGGCGTCGCCCTCGTCTCCGCAACCTCCACCCAGGTCGCCGCCGAAACCACCGCCGTCACCTTTCTCCCTCTCACCAATAACGCTATCGCCGCCTACATCGCCACCGGCGAGCCCATGGACAAAGCCGGAGCCTACGCCATCCAGGGCCGCGCCGCCCGCTGGATTCCCCGCATCGAAGGCGACTACTTCAACGTCGTCGGCCTCCCTATTGCTCTCGTTTCCGCCCTCCTAGATACCGTCCGCTAACTCGCTGGCGCGTTAGCGCCGTCCGCCTGGACGGCCTGCCCTGAGCGTAGTCGAAGGGGCAAGTCCCCGCACCGCAGGTGCCGCGTTAGCTCCGTCTGCCTGGACGGCAAGTCCCCTCCGATGTACAATTCTCGCAATCAATTTCAACCTCTGGCTACGGGCCTATAATCTTCTGCAAGCAAAGGAACCTCTCATGCGGATTTTTGCTTTCATGCGCTTCCTGCCCCTGTTTCTCGTCTTCACATCGCCGGCCCTCCTGCTCGCCCAGTTCCAGCAGTCCACCGCCGAAGAACTCAAGATGACCGCCGACCCCAAAGCTCCCGGAGCCGCCGCCGTTTACCTCAACATCGAGGAAGTCACTAACGACACTCTCCACTACCAGACCTTTTACGCCCGCATCAAGGTGCTCACAGAGAAGGGCAAGGATCTGGCCACCGTAGATGTTCCCCCCTACCTGCGCGGCACATCCAAGATCACCGATATCAAGGCCCGCACCATTCACTCCGACGGAACCGTCATTCCACTCGTCGGCAAGCCCCAGGATCTGCTGGTTGTCAAGGGAAAAACCAATGAAGGAGATCAGGTGCAGGTCAATCGCAAGGTCTTCACCCTGCCCAGCGTCGAGGTCGGCAGCATCCTCGAATACACCTATCAGATTCAGGATGACGATAATATCTCCTCTTCTCCGCACTGGGAGATTCAGCGACCCTACTTCGTCCACAAGGCGCATTATTCCTTCACGCCCTTCAAGGCCTTTCTGCCCGGCCTCCAGAATCAAACCAGTAGGTATCTGGAGGATGAACATGGGCGCGTGGTCAACACCCTTATCTGGTGGGCGAAGCTACCTGAAGGCGTGAAGGTGATACAAGACGCCTCCGGCCATTACTCCGTCGATGTCACCGATGTTCCTCCCGCTCCCGACGAAGAGTTTATGCCGCCCATCCAGAGTATCCTTTATAGAGTCTTCTTCTATTACAAAGCCGCCAGCAGCATTCAGGAATTTTGGCTCGACGACGCCAAGCTCTGGTCCAAGGACGTGGACCACTTCGCCGAACCCTCCAAGGCTATCCGCGAGGTTGTCGCCGGCCTCATCGCTCCCGGCGACAGCGACCTCGACAAGGCTAAGAAACTCTATATAGCCGTCCAGGCCCTCGACAACACCGATTACTCCCGCAAAAAAACTGAATCTGAAATGAAGCAGCTCAACCTGAAGGTCGCCAAACACGCTGAAGACACCTGGAAGCAGAAGAGCGGCGACAGCGAGGACATCGCCCTGCTCTACCTGGCCATGCTCCGCGCCGCCGGCCTCACCGCCTATGCCACCAAGACTGTTGATCGTGAGCGGGCCACCTTCGACCCCACCTATCTCTCACTAAGCCAGCTCAATGACACCCTCGTCACTCTCTCCACCGGCGGCAAAGAGATCGAACTCGACCCCGGCGAAAAAATGTGCCCCTTCCAGACCGTCAACTGGAGGCACTCCAGCGCCGGCGGCCTTACGCAGTCCGCTCAGGGCCGCGCCGCCGTTACTTCCGCCGGCCAGCAATATCCCAATAACAAAATCATTCGCACTGGCGATGTCACCCTCGACGAACAGGGCGCCCTCACCGGCAGCTTGAACATCATCATGACCGGCCAGGAGGCTCTCTACTGGCGGCAAAAAGCCATCACCAACGACGAAGCTGAGGTCAAAAAGCTCTTCGACAAATCGCTCCAGTCCATCGTCCCCGAGAGCGTCGAGGCCCATGTCGATCACTTTCTCGGATTGGACAATCCCGATGTTAATCTGATCGCCTTTGTCAAAGCCAAAGGTTCCCTCGGCGCCGCTACCTCCAAGCGCCTCATCCTCCCCGTTTTCTTTTTCGAGACCCGCGGCACGCAGCCCTTTGTCGCTCAGGAAAAGCGCACACAGCCCGTCGATATGCACTATGGCGATGTCGTTACCGATCAGATCACCTATCACCTGCCCGGCGGATTCTCGATAGAAGGCGCGCCGCTGGACAATAAGATCTCCTGGCCGCAACACGCCGTCCTGAACGTCAAATCGGCCTCCGCCCCCGGCCAGATCACTGTCGCCCGCTCCCTGGCCCGCGCCTTCACCTTCGCCAAGCCCGAGGAGTACAACGACCTCCGCGGCTTCTACCAGAAAGTCGCCGCCGCCGACCAGGCCCAGCTCGTCCTCGCCAAATCCGCTCCCGCGTCTGCTCCCGCGCAACCCGCACAACCCGCGCAACCCGCGCCAACTGCGACGAAAGGTAACTGATGAGCAATCTTTCGATTCACTCAACAAAAAATGCTGTCATCCTGAGCGAAGTTTGGCGCGTGTTGAGCGCCAAACGAAGGACCTGCATTTGTTTTTACCTGCTCCTCACCCTCGCCTCACCGTCCGCTATCCTCGCTCAGTTCCAGCAGTCCACCGCCGAAGAACTTAAGATGACCGCCGACCCCAAAGCTCCCGGAGCCGCCGCCGTCTACCTCAACATCGAGGATATCGCCGACGACCAGATCCATTACAGAAGCATTTATGCGCGCATCAAGGTGCTCGAGGAGAAGGGCAAGGAACTGGCCACCGTCGAGATTCCCTATGAGCATGGCGACTTCAAAATCACCGACATCAAGGCTCGCACCATCCACTCCGACGGAACCATTATCCCGCTTATCGGAAAACCCGAAGACCTGATGGTCGTCCAAATAACAACCAGGGGAGGCGATAAGCTCCAATTCAACCGCAAGGTCTTTACCCTGCCCAGCGTAGAAGTCGGCAGCATTCTGGAATATCGTTACCAAATTCACTACGATGACAACCATGTCTCGTCGCCCACCTGGGAGATCCAGCGACCCTACTTCGTCCACCAGGCGAACTATTCCTTCAAGCCGCTGGCGATGTATTCAGACAGCTTGCTGGGCGGAGTAGCCGGTTTTGCGATGAACAAGAGAGGAACGGCAGCCACTTTCCTTCTTTGGACCTCGCTCCTCCCGCCGGGCGTGTCCGTAAAATCCGACCACTTAGGGCATTACATAGTCGACGTAGTGGACGTGCCGCCTATTCCAACTGAAGAGTGGATGCCGCCCAGCGACAGCTTTATCTATCATGTCCACTTCTATTACAAGGACGCCAACGACTCCGCAGGCTTTTGGCAAGCCGAATCTAAGCGATGGTCAAGGGATGTGGACCATTTCGCCGATCCCAAACCCCTCCGCGATGCCGTCTCCGGACTCATTGCCCCCGGCGACAGCGACCTCGATAAAGCAAAGAAACTTTACAAGGCCGTGCAGGCCCTCGATAACACCGACTTCTCCCGCAAGAAAACCGAGACCGAGATGAAGGAGCTGAAACTGAAGCCCGCCAAGCGCGCCGAGGACACCTGGTCTCAGAAAAGCGGCTCCGGCAACGACATCGCTTTGCTCTACATCGCTATGCTGCGCGCCGCCGGTCTCACCGCCTATGCCATGAAGGTCGTCGACCGCGACAGCAATATCTTCGATCCCGGTTACCTCAACGCCGATCAGCTCGACGACATCATCGTTATTCTCAGCATCGCGGGCAAGGAAATCGTTCTCGATCCTGGCCAGAAGATGTGTCCCTTCCAAACCGTGCATTGGAAGCATGAAGGCGCCTCCGGAATCCGTCAGAGTCCCGGAGGCAGCGCGGCCGCCGGTTCGCCGCCCGATATCTATACCGCCAATACTCTCCAGCGCTCCGGCGACCTCACACTCGACGAACACGGCGCCATAACCGGTCTCCTCAATTTCGCCATGACCGGCCAGCTAGCCCTCCGCTGGCGTCAGGCGGCCCTCAGAAACGACGAGGTCGAGGTCAAGAAGCAGTTCGACCATTGGCTGGAGTCCATGGTCCCCAACGGCGTCGAGGCTCACATCGATAGCTTCACCGGTCTCGACAACCCTGACATTTCCCTCATCGCCGTTGTCAAGGCAAATGGCAATTTCGGCGCGGCCACCTCCAGACGCCTCCTGCTCCCCGCTTTCTTCTTCGAAACCCGCGGAGCGCACCCCTTTGTCGATCAAGCTAAGAGGCTGGAACCTGTCGATATGCAATATGGAGACGTGACCACCGACCAGATCACCTATCACCTGCCGCCCGGTTTCGCCGTTGAAGGCGCGCCCCAGGACTCGAAAGTCCCCTGGGTGGGCTACGCTGTCCTGGTCACCAAGTCGAGGATTGATCCCGGCCAAATCACCATTGCTCGTCTCTTCTCCCGCGCCTTCACCCTCGTCAAACCCGAGGACTATCAGGCCCTCCGCGCCTTCTACCAAAAAGTCGCCGCCGCCGATCTGGCCCAACTCGTCCTCGCCAAATCCGCTCCCGCGTCTGCTTCCGCGCAACCCGCAACTCCCGCACAACCCGCACAACCCGCGCCTCCTGCGCTAATTGCGACGAAAGGTAACTGATGAGCAATCTTTCGATTCATTCAACAAACTATGCTGTCATCCTGAGCGAAGTTTGGCGCGTGTTGAGCGCCAAACGAAGTCGAAGGACCTGCATTTGCTTTTACCTGCTCCTCGCCTTCGCATCACCCGCCCTTCTGCTCGCCCAGTTTCAGCAGCCCACCGCCGATGAACTTAAGATGACCGCCGACCCCAAAGCCCCCGGAGCCGCCGCCGTCTATCTCAACATCGAGGAAGTCACAAGCGACCAGCTCCACTACCAAAGCTTTTACGCCCGCATCAAGGTGCTTACAGAGAAAGGCAAGGAGCTGGCTACCGTCGATGTCCCCCCCTACCTGCGCGGCACATCCAAGATCACCGATATCAAGGCCCGCACCATTCACTCCGATGGAACCGTCATTCCCCTCGTCGGCAAGCCCCAGGATCTGTTGGTCGTAAAAGGAAAAACCAGAGAAGGCGATCAGATGCAGGTCAATCGCAAGGTCTTCACCCTGCCCAGCGTCGAGGTCGGCAGCATCCTCGAATACACCTATACGATCCAGGATGACGATAATATCTCCTCTTCTCCACACTGGGAGATTCAGCGCCCCTACTTCGTCCATAAGGCGCATTATCTCTTCACGCCATTCAAGGCCTTTCTTCCCGGCATCGAGAATCAGACCAATATGTATATGGAGGATGAACATGGACGCGTGATCAACTCCCTTATCTGGTGGTCGAAGCTTCCTGAAGGCGTGTCCGTGAAAACCGATGCCGCCGGCCACTACAGTGTTGATGTTGTCGATGTTCCTCCCGCTCCGGACGAGGATTGGATGCCGCCCATCCAGAGCCTGCTTTATAGAGTCTTCTTTTATTACAAAGCCGCTTATAGCGGAACCGATTACTGGGTCAGCGAGGCCAAGCTCTGGTCCAAGGACGTGGATCAATTCGCCAGGCCCTCCAAAGCCATCAAGGATGCGGTCTCCGGCCTGATCGCCCCAGCCGACAGCGATCTCGACAAGGCTAAAAAGCTCTACAAGGCCGTCCAGGCTCTCGATAACACCGACTATTCCCGCAAGAAAACTGATTCCGAGATGAAGCAACTCCATTTGAAGACCGCCAGGCACGCCGAGGATGTTTGGGCGCAAAAGAGCGGCGACAGCGAGGACATCGCCCTCCTCTACCTCGCCATGCTCCGCGCCGCCGGCCTCAAGGCATGGCCCATGCAGGTGGTTGACCGTAGCCGCGCCATCTTCGATCATTCCTACCTGAGCACCAGGCAGTTCGACGATTTCCTTGCCATCGTCGTCATTGATGGCAAAGAGGTCTATCTTGACCCCGGCGAGAAAATGTGCCCCTTTGGAACTCTGCATTGGAAGCACACTCTCACATCAGGCTTCCGGCTCTCCGACAAGGGCGCGGTGATCGAGGATACCCCCGACAGCAACAATAAAGATACGCTGGTCCAAAAGATCGCCGACATTTCCATCGACGCGGATGGAGGCGTGAAAGGTGAGGCCCGCGTTGTAATGACCGGGCAGGAGGCGCTCTACTGGAGGCAATTGGCCCTTCAGAACGACGAGGAAGAAGTTAAAAAACAGTTCATCGAGTCGTTGCGCGACTCCCTCCCTGATGGCGTTCAGGCTGGCGTCGACCACTTTGTCGCGCTCGATGACAGCAACGCCAATCTCATCGCAGTCCTAAAAATCAGCGGCAATATCGGCGCTGCTGCCGGCAAGCATCTTATCTTCCCCGCCTTCTTCTTTGAATCCCGCGCCAAACATCCCTTCGTCGCGCAGAAGAAGCGTATTACCTCTGTTGATCTTCACTATGCAAAGATCGAGCACGATGATGTCACCTATCACGTACCCTCCGGTTACGACATCGAGAGCGCGCCCGAATCTTCTCAAGATTCCTGGCTTGATCACGCTACGTTGCAGATTGCCATCACCTCCAAGGAGGACTCGTTCGAAGTGGAGCGCATACTTACCCCAAACTTTCATATGCTTAATCCCAGCGAATACGACGACCTCCACGACTTCTACTTGAGGCTGGCCACAGCCGATCAACAGCAACTTGTCTTCACCCGCGCCTCCGCCGCCAAAGGAATCCAATAATGAAAATCTCGCTTTTTTCCAATATCGCTCGTTTCTTTTCCGCCGCGCTGCTCGTCGTACTCTGCTCTCCCTGCTCCGCCAACTGGCTCGGCAAGAACAATCAGCCCATCCCCCAGTGGGGCCTCGACGCCGCCAAGACTCCCACTCCCGCCTACGTCAAGGATGCCGCCTCCGTCATCCTCTTCGATGAGTATCTTGAAACCTTTGACGCCCAGGGACGCGCCGTCGAGCGCGAGCGCGAGGCCATTCGCATCCTCAAGCCCCAGGGACGCCACGACGGCTGTGAGGTCGCCTACGATGTGGACGAGAAGATCAACTACTTCCGCGAGTGGACCATCGCCGCCGACCAGAAGCAGTACCAGGCACAGGACACCGACTTCATCGATGTGGGAGACACCGGCATTCCCATCATGCTCTCCACCTACAAAACCCGCGTTGTGCATCCTCCCGCCGCCGATGTCGGCGCCACCATCATCTGCGAATCGGAAGAGTTGCTCAGACCTTTTAGTCAGGAGAAGGTCTGGCACTTCCAGAGCGGCATTCCCGTAGTCTTCCAGGCCCTCGAGGTTGACCTGCCCGCCGGCCGCGCCCACTCAGAGGCATGGCACAAATTCCCTCCCGTCAAGCCCGTCGAGGTCGCTCCCAACCACTGGCGCTGGGAGATCAAAGATATGCCCGCCCTCGACCTCCGCGAGGTTAAGTCTCATCCCACCTGGTCGGCTCTCGCCGCCCGCATGTCCGTCCAGTGGGGTGATGCCGCCATTGATGGCAAAGACAACCAATGGCGCGCAATCGGCCAGTGGTTCACTACTCTGGAAGCAAACCGTCCCGACCCCTCGCCCGAAATCACCGCCCAAACCCAAAGCCTCATCGCCGGCGCGCCCGACTTCTACGCCAAACTCAGCCGCATCACCGAGTACATCCAGAAAAACATCCGCTACTTCATCGTCGAGCGCGGCATCGGCGGCTTGCAGGCCAATCATGCTGCCGACATCTTCCGCAATCGCTACGGCGACTGCAAAGACAAAACCACCCTGCTCATCTCCATGTTGCAGGTGGCCGGCATCCACGCCTTTTATATGCCCGTGGATGATCGCCGCGATGTCGTCGATCCCGATGAACCTTCCATCATGGGCAACCACATGATTACCGCCATCGAGATTCCAGCCGACGTGCAGGACCCGCGCCTCAAGGCCGTCGTCAAAGCCAACGACGGCAAGCGCTATCTCATCTTCGATCCCACCGACGAGCGCACTCCCGTCGGAAATCTGCCCTCTGAGGAACAAGGCAGCTACGCAACCCTGGTCGCCGGAGCCTCCAGCCAGATCATCGCCCTCCCCGTCCTTGACCCCGATGCCAATGGCACCGATCGTAAGGGTTCTTTCTCGCTGACGGTGGATGGAACGCTGACCGGCTCCGTCGATACCTCTTCCTTCGGCCCCAAAGGCGCCGATATGCGCCAATTCCTCAAGTACACCGACGACAAGGAGCGCCGCGAATACTGGGAGAAGTACGTGGCTGCGACCCTTCCCGGCGTCACCCTTGACGCTTTTTCATTCATCGAGCCATCCGCCCTCGACAAGCCCCTCGAGTTCCACTACAAGGTCACCGCCCGCCAATACTCCCACCAGGCAGGCCCGCTTCTGCTCGTCCGCCCCCGCGTGGTCGGCTCCTACGCTGAGGCCTTTGACGACAAGCCCCGCATCTATCCCATAGACCTCAACGCCACCGGCCGCTGGCGCGACAGCTTCGACATCACCCTCCCTCCCGGCTATGTCGTCGATGAAACTCCCGACCCCGTCTCGCTCGACCTCGACTTTGCCAGCTACCACTCCTCCGTCACGGCAAAAGGAAATCTCCTCCACTACGAGCGCGAATACGTGGTCCGCCAGGTCGAGATTCCGCCCGCCAGAGCCGCCGACTTCCGCCACTTTGAATCCGTCATCCTCGCCGACGAAAAGAACGCCGCCGTCCTCAAAATACAGTAGCCAGACGGAGGGAGGCGGGGGTTTCAACCCCCGCATAAGGCCAGTAAAATTAAAAGCGGGCTTTAGCCCCGGAGAAAACGAATTTCTCCGCGAATCCCCAAATCATTTACCCTATTCACGTCATGATTCGCTGGCTGGTCATTGGAATCGGCGACATCGCCCGTCGCCGCGTCATCCCCGCCATTCTTGCGGAGCCCCGCAGCCGCCTCCAGGCGCTCGTCACCCGCGACCCCCAAAAGGCCGAGGCCTATCCCGGCGCTGAGGTCTTCACCAACCTCGAAGTCGCCCTCCAGTCCACCCCCATCGACGCTGTCTATGTCGCCTCCCCGGTCGCGCTCCATGCGCCTCAATCCATCGCGTGCCTCAATGCCGGCAAGCACGTCCTCTGCGAAAAACCCACTGCCCTCTCGCTCTCTTCAGCCCAATCCATGCTCGACGCCGCCCGCGCTCATCAGCGCTTCTTCGCCGTCTCCTACTACCGCCGTCTCTTTCCCAAGCTCATCCGCGCCCGCCAGCTCATCGCCCAGGGCGCCATCGGCCAGCCCGTTTTAGCCGAAGCCAACTGCCATGAATGGCGCTCCAACGACTCGCCCGATCAACCCCGTAGCTGGCTCTTCAACCCTGCCATCTCCGGCGGCGGCCCGCTCTTCGACACCGCCTGCCATCGCATCGACGCCATGAATTTCCTCTTCGGCGAGCCCGCCCGCTCCACCGGCCTGCTCTCCAACGCCGTCCTCCAGGCGCCCGTCGAGGATTCTGCCACCGTCCTCATCCAATATCCGCCCGGCATCCATGCCGCCGTCGATGTCCGCTGGAACTCGCATATCGACCGCGACCAGTTTCGCGTCATCGGGACCAACGGCGAAATCAATCTCGATCCCCTCAGCGGTCCCATCCTCCGCATCGGCAACCGCGAAGAATCCCTCCCCGCGCACTCCAACATCCACTATCCATGCGTTGAAAACTTCGTCTCCGCCATCCTCGATGGCGCGCCCCTCGCCTGCCCCGGCGAACAAGCCCTCTGGACAGACCGCGTCCTGCAATGGGTCCTTTCCGCCAACCAGCAATATTAAGTTTGTCATCCTGAGCGACCCGTAGCGTAGCGAAGGGGAGTCGAAAGCCTGCCCTGAGCGTAGCCGAAGTGGACTTGCATGTTTTTTTACTTGTCATCCTGAGCGACCCGTAGCGTAGCGTAGGGGAGTCGAAGGACCTGTGGCTCGCGGGTGCCACATCTTCGCCGATTCGTGCTCTTTGTGAATCGGTCAAGGTGGGATATTTACAACGATAGTTTTTTATTGTCCTTTACAGTTCCCCCTCGACTCTACCCGCCTTCCGATGTAAAATTCTTGCAATCATTTTCACCCTCTCGCTGCGTGCCTCTAATTTTTTGTTGTATAGGACTGTTTCATGCGGATCTCTGCTCTCCTGCGCTGCCTGCCCCTGTTTCTCGCCCTCGCCTCGCCGGCTCTCCTCCTCGCTCAGTTCCAGCAGCCCACCGACGAAGAGCTCAAGATGACCGCCGACCCCAAGGCCCCCGGCGCAGCCGCCGTCTACCTCTACCGCGAAGAAATCACCGATGACTTTGCTCACTTCCACAGCTTCTACGAGCGCATCAAGGTGCTCGCCGACAAGGGCAAGGAACTCGCCACCGTCAACATTCCCTACGTCCCTGGCGCCGACAAGGTCACAAAGATAGAAGGCCGCACCATCCACGCCGATGGAACTGTCATCCCCTTGACCGTCAAACCCGACGACCTTGTTGATTTCAAAACCAAGGGATATCAGGTGAAAAGCGTAGTCTTTACCTTGCCCAGCGTCGAGGTCGGCAGCATCCTGGAATATCGCTACACCTATAGCGGAGCCACTTTTGCCCCTACCTGGTGGATCCAGCAGCCGTACTTCGTTCACAAGGCCCACTACTCTTTCCACCCCGATATGAGCAACACCATTAGCAATCTGATGTATGCCAATCGCATCGCTTCCGGTGAAAAAGTGGTCAAAGACAAAAAGGACATCTTCACGCTGGACATCGCCGATGTCCCGCCCCAGCCCAGCGAGGATTGGATGCCGCCCATGAACACCCTCCGCTGGCGCGTCGAGTTTTACTACACTCGATTCGATTCCGGTGAGAAATTCTGGGAGAATGAGGAAAGAAACTGGGCCGATTGGGTTCGGGAATTCACCAATTCATCCGGCCATATCAAAAAAATCGTCGCTGAGATCGTCGCCCCTACAGACACCGACGAGCAAAAGGCCGTCAAAATCTATGCCGCTGTCCAAAAGCTCGAGAACACCCGCTTCACGCGTGTGAAATCCGAGGCCGAGCGCAAAAAGGAAAAGCTGAAGGATATCAATAAAGCGGAGGATGTCTGGAAGCAGCAGATCGGCACCGATGACGAGATCGCTCTGCTCTACGTTGCCTTTGCCCGCGCGGCCAGCCTTAATGCAATACCTATGAAAGTGGTCGATCGTAGCCGCGCCATCTTCGATTACACCTTACTTTCCTCTTCACAGCTGGATGACTACATCGTGGTTGTCGAACTGGGCGGCAAAGACGTTTATCTCGACCCCGGGCAGAAGATGTGCCCCTACGGCCTCTTGCACTGGAAGCACACCCTCGCCACCGGCTTCCGGCTCTCCGAGAAAACTGCCGTCATTGTTACCACGCCCCCCGGCACATACAAGGATTCGATTGTGCAGCGCGTCGCCAATCTGACCATCGACGAGACGGGTGGCGTGAAGGGCGTTGTCCGTTTCGTGATGTCCGGCCAGGACGCGCTCTACTGGCGTCAATTGGCCCTCGAAAACGACGAGGAAGAGGTGAGGAAGCAGTTCAACGATTCCATTCAGGATGAATTCCCCGAAGGCGTGCAGGCAGACTTCGATCATTTCCAAGGCCTCGAGGAATCTAGCAATAACCTCAGCGGATTTGTCCGAATTAGCGGCAATCTGGGCACGGTAACCGGTAAGCATCTTCTTCTCCCCGGACTCTTCTTTGAATCCCGTGCCATGCACCCCTTTGTTGCCCAGGACAAACGCATCACCCCCGTCGATCTGCACTACGCCAAATTCGAGCAAGACAATCTCACGCTTCATCTGCCCTCTGGCTACACTGTCGAGAGTGCGCCACAGACCCCGGATATTATCTGGCCCAATCACGCTTTGCTGCGGATTCAGTCCACCGTGAAGAACAGTCAAGTTGACGTGGTGCGCGTCTTCGCTCGGAACGTTGCTCTGCTCGATCCCAAGGAATATAACGACCTCCGCGGCTTCTACCAGAAAGTCGCCGCCGCCGATCAGGCCCAGCTCGTCCTCTCGAAATCCCCCGCCGCTCCAGCTCCCGCGCCGCCCGCGCCGAAAAGCAACTGATGCCCGCTCGACAATCACAAATTGACAGCTACCCTCTTCAATCAACTTGGTTCATTTCGCCATTTTTCCTCGCTAATCAAACCATGCTGGGCCTATACTTCCTCTAGAGCAGGCTTTTTCACCGCGGCTGCTCGTCTTGCCATGGCCATGCAGCTTCCCCAGAATCGCGCTCCCGGATCGCCCCAGATCCCCGACCGCCTGTACTTCAAAATTGGCGATGTAGCCCGCATCTGCGGCGTCGAAACCTATGTCCTGCGTTTTTGGGAGACGCAGTTTCCCCAGCTCAAGCCCAACAAAAGCGGAACCGGCCAGCGACTCTATCGCCGCCACGACGTTGAACTGGCCTTGAAGATTAAAAATCTAGTCCACACCGAGGGCTACACCCTCTCCGGCGCCCGTCAGGCATTGGAGCAGGCTCACACCCGCAAAAATCCCCCGCCACAGCAAAACTCCAAATTGCCCCAGCTTGCCGCCGCCCAGCCCATCTCCGCCCAGTCTCGGGATGAAGCCGCCGCCACCATCGCCCATGCCCGCGCCGAACTCCGCGAGATTGCCGGCCTGCTCGCCTCGCCTGATCCACAGCAGTCGCCGCAGCCGGCCCGCCGCCGCTCCCGCCTCGCCACCATGCCCTCCAAATCAGGCTCCCTCTTCCCGCTCTAAATCTGCTATTTCCTCTCAAACCTCAGCGATGCCGAGTTGATGCAGTACCGCAATCCCGTCGGCTGCGGACCATCCGGAAACACATGCCCCAAATGTCCTCCGCACCGCGCGCACGTCACCTCCACGCGCCGCATCCCCAGGCTCAAATCTTCATGCTCCGCCACGGCCTTCGAATCTGCCGGCAGCAGAAAGCTTGGCCACCCGCACCCTGAGTCGAATTTCGCCCCGCTCAGAAACAGCAGCGCCCCGCAGCCCGCGCAGTGGTAGTTCCCGCTCTCCTGATTCTCCTCGAGCGCCCCGCTAAACGGCCGCTCCGTCCCTTTCTCGCGCAGCACCCGGTACTGCTCCGGCTCGAGCCGCGCCCGCCACTCCGCCTCCGTGCGCACCACCTTCTCCGGTGTCTCGCTCATCGCAACCCTCATGCAGATTGGATGCGGCAATCCTCTAAAATAATCAATGTTTTGAAAGGGCACGGCTTCAGAACTTGCGGAAAAATCATTTGCAGTCGCAAGAAGTGTCAGGGCACGATTTTACCGAGGGCTTTCAGAGAACGATCTTTGCTCACTAGAATGGCTATTCCCTATTCCCTACTCCCTTCTCACACCTCAGCCACCAGCTCAATCTCCACCAGCATATCCTTGGGCAGCCGCGAGACCTCCACCGTGGTCCGCGCCGGCGGAGCCACGCCCTTCATGCTCATGTACGTCTCGTATACCGCGTTCATGGCCGCAAAATCCTTCAGGTCCTTCAGATATACAGTCGCCTTAATGGCCTTGGCCAGGTCCGTCCCCGCTTCTTCCAAAATGGCCTTCAGGTTTTCCAGCGCGCGTCTGGTCTGCTCGGTAATCCCGCCCGGCACTGCCTGCCGCGTCTTGGGGTCCACGCCAACCTGCCCGGCTGTGAAGATGAGATTCCCCGTGCGCACCGCCTGCGAATACGGCCCAATCGCCGCCGGCGCCTTGTCGGTTTTAATAACGTGTTTGCTCATGCCTCGATTGTAGCCTCAGCGCCGCCGGCAAATCTCTAGTGCCACACCGCCAACAGAATGCTGCTCCCCACCACTGCCGTCAGCCAATACCCTGTATTGATCGCCAGCAGCTTGAAGGAGCGCTGCTCGTAGATCGTCTCCGACAGAAGCGGCATGGCAATGAACCCCAGCCAGCAGACGACTCCAACAAATGCGCCCCCGTGAATGTGCGCCGCCCCCGACCACATCACCACATGCGCAATCACAAACGCCAGCACCAGCCCGCCGATGAACGATGTGATCATCCCAACAACCGCCGCCTTGGGCCGCGACCCCGCCTTGTGGCCTGTCAACGCCATCCACGGCTTGGCAAAAAACAGCGAGTACCACAGTGCGCCCAGTATCCACTGATACAGGGCTGCAACCAGAATAGCTAGGGGATTGAAGTGTAAATGCATCCGTTTTCCTCCGTCGCGACCATAGGTCGTGTTTTTGATATTGCCGTCCACGGAAAATCCCTGTCAAGCAGAATCGAAATCCCACCGTCTCTCGTCTTTCCCCTTGCCCTACTGCCCCCCGGTACCGCACACTTGAAGGCGCAATGATTTCCCCCCTCGCCTTGGAACTCTCCGCCGGCCTCGGCGTAACAGCCGGGCTCGGCCTGGCTGCGGGCGGCTTTGCCTATGCCTCTCTATGGCCCGCCTCGCAGCTCTTCGGCCCCTCGCTCATCGCCCCGCCGCGCCCCGGCGAGCTCGCCCTCACCTTCGACGACGGTCCCAACCCCCTCTGGACACCCCGCCTCCTCGATCTCCTCTCCCGCCGCGGTGTCCGCGCCACCTTCTTTCTCGTCGGCAGCCGCGCCCAATCCCATCCCGCTCTCGTCCGCCAAATCCTCGCCGCCGGCCACTGCATCGGCAACCACTCCTGGTCCCATCGCAACCTGGCCCTGGCCCCCTCCTCCACCATCGAAGACCAGCTCTCCCGCACCAATCAAACTCTCGCCGAGATCACCGGCGCGCCCCCGCGCTTTTTTCGTCCGCCCTATGGAGCACGTCGCCCCGCCACGCTCGCCATCGCCCGCCGCCTCGGCCTCACTCCCGTCCTCTGGAACGCCATGACCTCCGACTGGAAAAATCCCTCCGCCGACGCCATCGCCCTCCGCCTCATCCATAAAATCGACCGCCTCTACCGCCTCGGCCAGGCCGCCAACATCGTCCTCCACGACGGCAGCCACTCCCACCCCTCCGCCGACCGCGCCCCCTCCGTTGCCGCCGCCGCCCAACTCATCGCCCGCTACCAGCCCACCCACCAGTTCGTCACCCTCGACGCCTGGGCCTAGATGTTTTTTCGGAGGGAGCAGGGGTCTTCAGACCCCTGAAAATGCGCCTCTGTTCAGGTGGCTTTAGCCCCGGAGAGAATTCTGTGTACCCTACTCTCGCCACTGTCATCCTGAGCGAACCGGGGTCCCCGGCGACAGGGCGTCGTCGCTGGGGTGTGGGAACGGGGCTCCAGGTGTACTCTTCAGCCTGGGGGTGGTGAGTCGAAGGACCTGCTTTTGCATTTCGCATCTTTGAAAGGGCGCGGTTTTAACCGCGCCATCAACCGTTCCTCTGTTTTTCGAAATCAATCCACGCGACGAAGTCGCGATAAATCCAGGCTTTGAAGGATACAGGCTTCAGCCCCGGAGGGGCGATGTGAAAATAGCCCAGGGTGAAACCCTGGGAAGGTGTTTTACCATAATGTTCCCGCCCCGGAGAGGCGGTGCGAATCGATTGTTGTAAATCGATGTTTCCGGAGGGAGCAGGGGTCTTCAGACCCCTGAAAATGCGGCTCTCTTCAGAGGGCTTCAGCCCCGGAGGGACGCTTTCCCGCTTTATATCAGGGCACGGCTTCACAGCTAGTCGTGCGAAATAATTCATTTGGAATTGCAAGAAGCGTCAGGGCACGGCTTCAGCCGTGCCGATCAAGGCCTTAAAAACGTGGGGTTTTACCCCTGAGGGAGGTATCGATTGGGCGGTATGCCGGGGATTTATTTCCGGCATAAAATCGTTGTCTTGTTTTTAGAAATCAATCCACGCGACGAAGTCGCGTCCAAACCCAGGCTTGATTGGCAATAGGCTTTTACAAATATCTCCAGCGCCAGTCCATCGCGTCTCGGAGGACAAATCGTGGAACATGTACCTGTGGTGGAAGGTTATTGTAGTTAATGCTTGCACGTACCGCATCTGAGAATACAAGTTGCCCTTGAGGATTGATTCTCAAGTGGCCAGTGTCAAAAAGGCTATGAATATCAGATCGCAAACAGACACCATTTCCCACAGTATCCGCTCCTAGGTACTCGACAGGGATAATATGCGCAGCTTCTAATGTCTCCGGAATGCGTTCGTGTGTGATCAAGCACTCGGTTCTGTATGCTTCCAGTACATCGCGGCGGAATTTTTCCTGCATCGGCCGCTTCAGTACCGAACGCATCTCCCTCTGCCTTTCTACAAAAGCTGCCGCTCCAGTCTCACGCACTTGATTTGCCAATACTATTTGATCTTCGACTTGTACTCTGGGGAGTTCGACAATCTCACGGAGGTCTGCTTCAAAACCATCCTGCAATGCAAATCTATCAAGGGCATTCCGAGCGCCCTCGGTATAGCTGCAAAAGCCATAGTTAGCCAAGAAGAGGAGAAATTCCCGTGCCATGCGCGCATCATTATCTTCTGGAGCACAATCAGGCCATCCTTGAAGATTCAACCGCGAATTCCTGAATCCAAATATTGACTCTATGTACTCGTTCATTACTGTGGAACGGTCGCCAGCGAGTGGGATTAAGACGCGGACCAATTCATCGCATGTCAGGAAAGCTTGCTGCCATCCATAACGTGTGCCAAGGTTCCGCATCACATCCAGAATCAATAGCAAAGGTTTGATACGGATCCCGGCTTGATCCCATAGGTCAATCTCTCGCTGATTTAAAATCGCCCGGTTTGGCAGTTCAAGGGTAGCCACGACAGTGGTGGAAAATTCATCGCGGGTTATGCGGCCATCTGCTACAGCCTCACCAAATGGCGTGAGGATAATTCCGTTTCCTCGCGTCTCTTGTAGGACTCCAAGTGCCTTCCAATATTGTCCTGAATTCCGGAACAGGTTCCTTTCTTCAATCGGGCGAACAAGACGAAGAGTTGTATCGACTCTACCTACAACCTCTCGTTCAACTCTTTCAAGACCTGCCCTGACTTCAGCCGAATTTGGCCGCCTACCTTCGTTCTCGCGAAGAACTCTAATTACTCCTAAAAAGATAGGCGGTTCGTTGAGGCCTTCTGTTGGTGTCAGGGTAGCCCAACGCCATTTGTAACCACGAAATGGCAGTCTCGGCGGAATCATCGGCGTCCTTCACCAATACATTGCAGTTCGTCGTTGGTTTCAACAAACATTTCAGCCTTGATTTTCAGCCATTCGGCTATGGCTTTGGCCAGCATCGGCGGCACGGCATTTGCAACTTGTCGGTAGACAGTCGTTTTAGGACCATAAAATTTATAAGTTTCTGGAAACGACTGAACGACCGCCGTTTCTCGGGCAGTCAGTCTTCGTAGATTATTCGGATGGTGGAGAATGACAACCCCTCCCCTGTCGTCCCCCCTCGCTGTAATCGTAGGAGCAGGAAGTTCTGGATCGATTGTTCTGTGGCCCAGGTATCCGTTGAATCTCAGCTTGTACCGAGAGTAGTCGTGGTTTCCCAATGAGTTCTCCTCGTCAGGATCAGGAATATTCTTCAATGCATCGCCTACTCCAACCCATGGGATTAATCCTGCCGCATTGGCAATTTCTCTTGGCGCGTGCGTGCAGCTTGGGGGAAACCTCAAGTTAATCTTGAGGTCATTTCGTGATCCAACAAAGAAAACTCTTTCGCGCCTTTGCGGGACACCATAATCGGCAGCATTTAATACGGCGTGTTCTACTCGGTAACCAGCTGCCTCAAAGTCGGAAAGGATCATCTCGAACACCTTGCCTCCCTCTAAGCTCTTGATGCCTTTCACGTTTTCAGCAACGAAAAACTTAGGCTGTTTTTCCTTCAGGACCCTAAGAAGTTGCAGGTATAGAGCATTTCGCTCGTCCGCGGCATGTCGATTTCGATTTGCCACTGAGAATCCCTGACATGGAAAGCCGCCGATTAAAACATCAGCATCTGGTATTTCACTTGTGTTGATGAACCTCATATCTCTGCATACAATGTGGTCGCCAAGATTCAAGCGATAGGTCTTCACCGCGTCTTGCCAGATATCGTTGGCCCAAACAATACTGTATCCTGCTTGAGAAAAGCCCAAATCCATTCCACCAGCACCAGAGAACAGAGAAATGACTTTCATGCAATCTTCTCCGTCTCAAGCCATCGCTCAATTTCTGCAAATTGAATTCCTAGCTTAGCGGCAAAAAGCACTGGAACAGCATTGCCGACCTGCCTGTACATGGAATTCAAAGAGCCATGGAATTCAAAGTTCTTAGGAAAGGTCTGAATTAAGGCAGACTCACGCACGCTGAGACGCCTAAGGTTGCTCGGATGATGGATTGCGCATACTCCGCCCTTGCCATTGCCACGTGCGAGTATTGTCGGAGAGGGTCGATCCGGGTTTGTAGGACGATGGCCGGTAAAATCGCGATTTGTAACCTTGTACTTAGAGCAGACATGGTTGAGCAAGTGATGTTGCGCATCAGGTTCTGGGATGCCTTTCAATGCCTGGCAAATCGTTACCCACGGTTTCAGGCTTCCATAGGGACGTTCTGCGTGTGTCGGCAATGGAAAGCACGGGCGGAGATGAATGGGTATATCTTTCCGGCATCCCATAAAGATCACCCTCCGGCGAAGCTGCGGAACTCCATAATTAGCCATATTGAAGAGTTTGTATTCTACGTCGTAGCCGGCCGTCCTGAAATCTGCAAGAATCTGTAGGGCAGCCTTCCCCTTGTCTAAGCTCAGGATTCCTGCAACATTCTCTGCCACGAAATAATCTGGCTTTTTGCCTTTAATGACACGTAGGAATTCGCGATAGAGAGTATTTCGTTCGTCTCCTACTGTTCGAAGCATATTGGCCCTGGAAAATCCTTGGCAGGGGAAGCCACCAACCACTATTTCTGCATCGGGCAGATCTCGGAGATGAACGTCGCGGATGTCGGCGCAAACAATGTGCCCCCCAAGATTAGCGCGATAAGTCTCGACAGCATCTCGGTCAAAGTCGTTTGCCCAAACGATTTCGTGCCGTGCTCGCTGAAATCCGAGATCCATGCCTCCAGCGCCGGAAAATAGTGAAAGGATTCTCATCGTCTGTCCAGATAATACTGCTAGTGACCCTGTGCAAGAAGAGCTAATTACTTGACAAGCATCTTTAGCAGCAATCTCTCTATCCCGTCTTGGGTGCATTTCCTAAGGTGGCATTCCCAAACTGAGTGGACAGACCAGCCAAGGCGGCGCAATTTGGACTCATTCGAGCGGTCGCGTTCCCTGTTCTTAAGTAGTTTTGGCATCCAATAGGACCGATTCGACTTCGGAATTTTTCCGTCGCGACAAGTATGCTTGTGCCAGAAACAGCCCTTAACCTGAATAATTGTGCTGTATTTTGGCAGAACAATATCCGGACATCCTGGCAGATTTCGCACGTGCAGCCGAAAGCGGAAGCCGAGGCGGTGGAGCGCACTCCTAACCAGCATCTCCGGCTTAGTATCCTTGGATCGTATTCGCGCCATCAGGGCGGAGCGTGATGGAGTAGTGAGGAATCTTGGATTTGGCATATCAGGCCTGAATCCATTATCCATTTGTGAAGCCGGCATGTTTGGGTGGTACCTGGATGCCGGGGTGATAACCCTGGCTAGACATTATCTATACCCTGATCTCTGACCCCTGACCACTATCGTCACTCTCCTGCTAATTGCTCCAGCAGCCCATCAAAATCCTCCAGCCGCGCGTATTCAATAATGACTTTGCCGTGGCCGTTGTGGTCTTCGATGTGAACCTTCAGACCCAGCGCTCTCTGCAACTGCTCCTGCACCGCGCGAATATTCGGATCGATTTCCCGCTCTTCTTTCTCGTCTTTTTTCACGCCCTTCTCGGGGTGCGTAATCCCCTGTATGTAAGCCTCTGTCTGGCGAACAGAAAGCGAATGTTTGACGATGCGCTGCGCCGCTATTTCCATCTCCTCGGCGTGCTCAAAGGCCAGCAGCGAACGCGCATGGCCAAAGCTCAGTTCGCCGGACTCCACACGCGCCTGCACGGACAACGGTAACCTCAACAAACGTAAGTAGTTAGCTACAGTCACCCGGTCCTTGCCGGTGCGCACCGCCATCTGCTCCTGGGTCATGTGAAACTCGCGCGAAAGTCGCTCAAATGCCCGCGCCTGCTCCATAGGATTCAGGTCCGTCCGTTGCAGGTTCTCGACGATGGTGATCTCCATCGCCTGTTCGTCGGAGACCTGCCGCAGAATCGCCGGGATGGTCTTTTTGCCGGCCAGCTCTGAGGCCTTCCAGCGGCGCTCGCCCGCGATCAGTTGGAAGCGGCCGTTGACGAGCGGACGCACCAGCACTGGTTGCACAACTCCGTTGGCGGTGATCGAGGCGGCCAGCTCGCCCAATTGCTCCTCGTTCAAATGCGAGCGCGTCTGAAAGGGGTTGCGGTCGATCTGGTCGAGGGGGATCTCCAGCGGCTTGCCCCCCTCACTCTCCGCGGCGGCAGGAGTGGCGGGAATGCGCGGTAACAGGGAGTCAAGGCCCTTGCCCAAGGCGCGGCGTTTTAGGTCGGTTGCGGTAGCGTTCATGGTTCAAAACCTCTTTTCCGGAAGAGTGGCCGGGGGGTTGAATCTGCATGGGAACGTGGAAGTCTGCGGCCTGTCAGCAAGCAGCCGTCAGGAGGAAGGCAAGACGCTCACCTCGTCCTCGGGCGCGGCGGAGACGAGATTCACCTTTTTCGGAATCTCGATGCCGTTGCGCGCCAGGAACTCACCCGCCATCTCGAAGTAAGCTTCGGTGCCGCGGGAACGTGGATCGTAAAGAGCCACCGGCTTGCCGTGGCTGGGCGCCTCGGCCAGCCGCACGTTGCGCGGAATCACGGTGTGGTAGAGGCGGTCCTTGAAGTACTCGCGCAGCGTGTCGGTCACCTGTTGCGCCAGGTTGGTGCGGTCGTCGTACATGGTCATCAAAACGCCCTCAATGGTCAGCGAGGGATTGTACGCGGCGCGCACCCGTTCGAGCGTGGAGATCAACTCCGAGATTCCTTCCAAGGCGAAGTACTCGGCCTGCATAGGAACAATCAGCGTGTCGGCGGCGGCCAGAACGTTGACGGTGAGCAGATCAAGCGCCGGCGGGCAGTCCAGAATCACCAGATCGTATTCGCCCTGAATCGGCACCAGCGCGCGGCGCAAACGCAGCGCGCGATCGTCGGCGGTGGCCAGCTCGATATTGGCGCCGGTCAGGTTTTTGGAGCCGGGCAGCAGCGAGAGCAGGTCGATCTCCGTGGGCAGAATCACCTGCTCCGCCGGGGCGTCGCCCATCAGCACATCGTAGATGGAACGGCGGTTGTCGTCGCGCTGGAATCCGATCCCCGAGGAGCAGTTTGCCTGGGGATCGCAGTCCACCAGGAGAACCTTGAGGCCCTGAAGAGCGAGGCAGGCGGCCAGGTTGATGGCCGTAGTCGTCTTGCCAACTCCGCCTTTTTGGTTGACGAGGCCGAGAATCTTTCCCATGGCAATCCAGAGTAAAGCAAGCGGCGTTCGCGGGGAGCGGCCGGAGCTGTGGAGAACCGAGCCAACTTGTGGAAACCACCTGCGGCGGGGCTGGCGACAAAGCCTCCAATACCTTGCAGAGCAAGGGTTTCGATGCGAATCACGGGATGGGTTGTGGGCCTGTGTTAAAAACATTGTTCGGTGGAAAACTCACGTAATTTTGGGCAAATTTTAGGCAGGAAAGCTGATGTTATGGGGTAGGGTCCATTTTGAGACCCCGCCCATTCTGGGACGGGCGGGAAATGTTCCACGTGGAACATTTTCCCGCTTTGGGCTGGGTTCCCAAAATTGTTCCACGTGGAACAATTGAGCGTTGCAGATTATTTCAGATTTGTTGCAGATTAATAGCGGACTGTCTTCGCTTCCTCTTCGACTAGGCGGTGAAGTTGCGACTGGCCACGGCCGCCTTGCAAGCAGTGAGTCAAACTCCGAATCGCCCGAGACTTGCGCGCTCGCACTCAACTTTTTCGCTTCATCGCGATGGTTTTGTATCTCTGCAATGACGGATGATACAAATGCTGTTGGGGGATAATGGAATCATGCAAGGCAAGCTTTTGTACGCGAAGACCTCTCTTCTGACTCGCCGCAACATCATACAGGGCGCAGCCGCAGTCGCTGCCAGCTCGCTCCTTCCCGGATGCAATTCGATAATCAGCTCTGGATCCTCTATGCCCCCCCTTTACAGTAATCCCCAGCCAATTCCCTCCGGGCCTTTGACACTGGCCTCGCTGTCGGTCTCCTCCACAACCGCGGGGGTCATCGGTTCGGCCTTCGCGGGGCTTTCCTACGAGAAGAATTCGCTGTATATGCCGCGATTCACCGCCTCGAACACCAATCTCATCGCCCTCTTCAAGCGCCTGGGAACCAGCGTGCTACGCATCGGCGGAAACTCCGTTGACGAAAATGTCTGGACGCCGAATGGCGCGGGGCAAACCGCAGGGCAAATTGCTCCCAGCGATGTTGCCTCATTCGCGGCCTTCGTCAAGGCTACGGGATGGCAGTGCCTCTATGGCGTGAATCTGGGCGGAGCTGCTACCGGCGCAACCACGCCCGCCCTCGCGGCAGAGGAGGTCGCCTACGCCGCGCAGCAGCTCGGATCTTCCCTGCTGGGCATCGAGATCGGCAATGAGTGCGACAACTACGGATATTCCGGAAGCTACTATGCCGGCAACTGGTCGCTCGCGCAATTCGAAACTTTGTGGGGCCAGTTCCGCACGGCGATTCTGGCTACGACGCCCGGCGTCGCCATCACAGGTCCCGCTTCGGCGGACCCGGCTCACATTACCACCTGGACCATCCCCTTCGGCGAAGATGTCACTAAGAGTGAGATCACTCTGCTGACCCAGCACTACTATCGAGCTAACGGCGAACTCCCCTCCTCGACCGCCCAGTACCTCATCACACCCGACACCACTCTTACCGCTGATCTGCCGAAACTTCAGACCGGCGCACAGACGATCGGCATTCCCTACCGCATCTCCGAGTGCAACTCCTATTACAACGGCGGCTCCGATGGCGTGAGCGACTCCTACGCCTCATCGCTCTGGGTCATCGACTTTCTCTTCAACTGCGCTCAATACAGCTCCTCCGGGGTGAACCTTCACGGCGGCGGATACGGAGCGGGATACACGCCCATCGCAGACAACAAAGGCGTGATCGTTGACGTCCGGCCAGAGTATTACGGAATCCTCCTCTTCACGCTTGCCGGCGCAGGCTCGCTGCTGACCACTCAGCTCTCCGCCGGTTCGCTCAACGCCACCGCCTACGCGGTGAAGAGCGCCTCCGGCGGCTTGAACCTGGTGATCGTCAATAAGGACCTGACGCAAAACCTCCAACTCACCGCGCAGCTTCCGCAGAGCGCCACATGGGCAACCCTGCTCTCGATGAATCAACTCTCCAGCGGGGCCACGGCACCTAACCTTAGCGCAACCTCGGGCGTGACCATTCAGGGAGCCACCGTTAATATGGATGGAAGCTTTGCTCCGGCCTCTGCTTACACGCTGAATCCAAGCGGCTCACAGCTTGAATGCTACGTTCCCGCTCTCAGCGCTGTCTTGATTCAGATTTTCTGAAGGATCATCGCGAATCGATGGCCAGACGGCTAGCTGATCGAAACAACTAGGCGAATAAATGGCGAATTATTGGCGTTCTTCACCAGCGCCTCTACCGCAGCCGGATCGTCCAGCTTGCGATGGCCGGTGACGCCAATTCGTATGCGGTAAGGAATCGATTCGATGTCAAACTTCTCTATCCCCATGGTTCCATTCTCTACCACGCCGGCCTTGGCGCTGGCGGCAATTTTCTCCTGGCTGACGGATGGCCCTTGTCCCGCCTCCTCGACCGGCGTTAGACTTTTCGAGATTCTTCACTTTATGGTTGGGCGGTCTCTATTCGACTGCGGGCGGCTACTGGGTCTGGCGGCTGACCGCGAAAGTGAGTCTCCATGTCCGATGCACTCAAAGCACAGCGACCCGCCGCCGACCGGCGCGAGATACGCGTCTTCATCTCCTCCACATTTCGCGATATGCAGGAAGAGCGCGAGGAGCTGGTCAAGCAGGTTTTTCCGCAACTGCGGCGGCTGTGCGAGAGCCGCGGCGTCACCTGGGGCGAGGTGGACCTGCGCTGGGGCGTACCGGATGAGGCCAAGGCCGAAGGCAAAGTCCTGCCCCTGTGCCTGCAGGAAATCGAGCACTGCCGGCCTTACTTCATCGGCCTGCTGGGCGAGCGCTACGGCTGGGTGCCGGAGGACTTCTCCGAAGATTTACTTCAAACACAGCCGTGGCTAGAAGAACACCGAAATCAATCGGTCACGGCGCTGGAAATTCTCCACGGCGTGCTGCTGGACCAGGAAATGGAGAATCACGCCTTCTTCTACTTCCGCGATCCGGCCTATGCCGCCGCTCATTCCGGCTTCACGGAAGAAAACCCAGTCCTGCACGAGCGGCTGGATAAGCTGAAGGACGATATTCGCAAGAGCGGATTTCCGGTCAAGGAGCCGTTTGCCACGCCGAAGCAGTTGGGCGAATGGGTTCTGCGCAACCTGACCGCCATCATCGAAGAACTTTATCCGGAGAAGGAACCTCCTAACGCCCTGGATCGCGCTGCACTCGATCACGAGGCATATTCGGCGAGCCGGCGGACGGTTTACATCGGGCGCGACGAGTACATCAAGCGATTGGACGCGCATGCCGCCGGCGATGGGCCGCCGCTGGTGATCGTGGGCGAGTCGGGCGGGGGCAAGTCGGCGCTCGTGGCCAACTGGACGCACAACTGGAGCGAGCAGCATCCGGAGACGCCGGTGCTGGTTCACTTCATCGGCGCGGCGCCCGACAGCGCCAACTGGATGGCGATGTTGCGGAGGTTACTGGGCGAGTTTCAGCGCATATTCGGGATACAGATCGAGATTCCGGATCAGCCCGACGCCCTGCGCATGGCCTTTGCCAACGCGCTGCACATGGTGTCGGCACGGGGGCGGCTGGTGCTGGCGCTGGACGCGCTGAACCAGATTGAAGATCGCGACGGCGCGCCGGATTTGGTGTGGCTGCCGCCGGTGATTCCAGCTAATGTGCGGATGGTGGTCTCCACGCTCCCCGGACGGCCGTGGGAGGAGCTGAAGAAACGCGGCTGGCCGGTGCTGACCGTGGAACCGCTCACCGAGGCCGAGCGCGAGGAGCTGATTGCTTCGTATCTGAAGCGATATTCCAAGGCGTTGAGTCCGGGGCCTGCTCATCGGATCGCCGCCGCATCACAGACGGGCAACGGCTTGTACCTGAGCACGCTGCTGAATGAACTGCGGCAGTTCGGCAGCTACGAGGAGTTGGACCAGCGCATCGATTGGTACCTGCAAGCGGCAAATCCGGTTGAGCTGTATGGCAAGGTGATTGAGCGCTGGGAGCAGGATTACGGCAAGCCTGACCCGGCCTGCGAAAACGTCGTCCACGAGAGCCTTGTGCGCCTTTGGGCCGCGCGGCGTGGTCTGTCTGAAACCGAGTTGCTGGAATCGCTGGGGACACAAGGCTCGCCGCTGCCGCGCGCATTTTGGAGCCCGCTGTATCTGGCTGCGGGCGATGCTTTAGTGAACCGGGGCGGCTTGCTGACCTTTGCGCACGACTTTTTGCGAGAAGCCGTCAGAAATGCCTATCTTCTCACCGAAAGCCATCAGCAAGGCACGCACCGCACGCTGGCCACGTACTTCGAGGCGCAGCTGCAAGGGCCACGCCAACTGGATGAACTGCCGTGGCAGTGGCAGCAGGCCTGTGAGTGGCAAAAGCTCGCAGACCTGCTGGCGATTTCCACTTTCTTTGACGCTCTCTGGGTCAAAGATCAATTCGAGGTCATGGCCTACTGGGCACAGATTGAAGCCCGGTCGTCGCTGCGCATGGAGCAGGTCTATGCTCCTGTGATTCAGGAGCCCACTCACTTTCCTAGCCATGCGTTCCGAATAGCGGTGCTGCTCGATAGTATGGGCAAACCCCAAGCCGCGCAACGCATGAATGCGCAACTAGAAGATGATTTGCGGGAGCAGGGAGATAATGCTCATCTTCGAGGCGTACTGGGCAACCAGGCGTCGATCCTTAGGGTCCGTGGAGATTTGGACAACGCCATGGCGCTTTTCATAGAGGAAGAGCGCCTATGCTACGAACTTGAGGATTGGGATGGGCTGCAAGAATCGTTGACGAGCCGTGCGAACACTCTCGCTGACAGCGGAGATCTGGATGGTGCAATGGCTTTGTACAAAAAGAGTGAGGTCCTCTGCCGTGCACTGGGCAACAGGGATGGGTTGGCTAGTTCGTTGAACAACCAAGCGACTGTCGTCAGGGACAGCGGAGACTTGAAGGGAGCAATGGCACTGTTCAAAGAGGGGGAGCAACTTTGTCGCGAATTGGGAGACAAGCATGGGCTGCAAATCACAATGGGCAATCAAGCGACCATCCTTTACCTCTGTGGAGACCCGGACGGCGCAATGGCGCTGTACAAGGAGCAAGAGTGCATCTGCCGCGAGCTGGGGAATAAGCAATGGCTTTCGTATTCGCTGAACGGCCAAGCGGCGGTTCTCGAAGCCCTCGGAAACCTGGATGGCGCCATGGTGTTGTTCAAAGAGAGTGGGCAACTTTGCAGAGAACTGAGCTATCCCGAAGGTCTCGCGATCTCTCTCGCAAATCAGGCTCGCCTGCTAAGAGTCACTCTAAGTTGTAATGTCGAAGCGCGCCGGCTGGCGGACGAGGCTCTGTCCATCGCCACGCGCCACGGCTATTCAAAATACATACCTGAATTCCAGCGCATCCGCGATTCCATACCGGCGGAGTAACGCAAAACTTCGAGAATGCGTGCGATGAGTTTCATCTTTTCTTCAACGCGCGGGAGGCAAATGCCCGGACCTGAAGGCCCCTGCGGTGCGGCCAGAAATCAGTAAATTTCGCACCGGCCCTATGGGACGGTGTGGATTGTGATGGGATGATGACCCAGGGTTTCACCCTCCCACCCCATCACGCAAAGCCCGCGTGTCGGGGACCCCGGCCCTGGGCTATTCTCGTTTTCTTCCTCCGGGAGAATTGCCCTCGCAGAGGAAAGATTTCCTCAGGGGCTAAAGCCCGACATTCTTTTTAACTCTTTCGGCAGTCAGGGTTAAAACCCTGACCTACCAGCCTTGCTCTCATACATTTCTCCAGGGCTAAAGCCCGCAGTTATTCTGTTGACATTATGCAGGGGTTAAAACCCCCGCCTCCCTCCAACCGGAACGGTTTCCGTTATCATCCGTATGGACTCCTATGAGCACAAACGCAATCGCGACTTCCGCCGCAAGAGATCGTCGCAGACCGTCCCGCTTCGCCTCGGGGACTGCAATTGTTTTGTATGTTGCCCTGGGACGCATGGCGCTCTACTGCGTGGCCGCGCCGAATTACGGATATTTTCGCGATGAGCTTTACTACCTGGCGTGCGGGGAACATCCGGCGTGGGGATATGTTGACCAGCCTCCGCTGATTGGATGGATTGCCTGGCTGCTGCAACACTCGATTGGGAGTTCGCTGTTGGCTTTGCGGCTGCTGCCGGCGCTGGCCGGGGCGGCGACGATCGCGTTGGCTGGCGAACTGGCGCGGCAGTTGGGAGGGCGGCGGTGGGCGATGTTTCTGGCCTCGCTGGCGGCGCTGATGGCGCCGATTTTGCTGGCCTTCTCGCACATCTTCACGATGAACGCCTTCGACCCGCTGCTGTGGACGGGGATTGCCTGCCTGGTGGCGCAGATCGCCAAGACGGGCCGCGAGCCTCTTTGGATTTTCGCCGGGGCTCTCGGGGGAATCACGATTCTGAACAAGTACGGCGTGGTGTTTTGGCTGGTGGGATTGGCTGTTGGTGTGTGTCTGACGCCGCTCAGGGAGAGCCTGCGGCATCGCTGGTTCTGGATCGGTTGCGCGCTGATGGCGGCGATTGCGCTGCCTAACTTTTTGTGGCAGCAGCGGCACCAGTTTCCATTTCTTGAATTGATGCGCAACATCCGCGCGCATGGCCGCGATGTTGTGCTTGCCCCGCTGCCGTTTTTACATGCCCAGGCCAAGATGCTGGGCTATGTTGCGGCGCTTCTGGCGCTTGCCGCACTGCTGTTCTTCTTTTCGAAACAGGGCCGGCCGTATCGCGCGCTGGGGTGGGCATACCTGGTTTTTCTGGCGGTGATGATGGCGTTGCACGGCAAGATGTATTACCTGACGCCGGTGTACCCGATGCTGTTTGCGGCGGGAGCGGTGTGGACGGAAGGCGCGACCGAAGGCAAGCTGTGGGTGTGGGTGAAGCCGGCACTGGCGCTGTCCATCGCCGCAGTGGGCGGCGTTTACGCTCCTATCGCGCTGCCGGTTTTGAGCGTGCCTCACTTCCTGGCTTATGAACACGCATTGGGCATCGAACAGCAGAAATTCGAGAATGCCAAGCAGGGAGTTCTGCCACAGATTTACGCAGATATGTTCGGCTGGGAGGAGATGACGCAGCAAGTGGCGGCGTATTACAAGACGCTTTCGCCTGAGGAGCAGAAGAAGACGGCGATCTTCGCGAACAACTATGGAGACGGCGGGGCTATCGATTTCTTTGGGCCGCGATACGGGCTGCCGAAGGCCATCGGCAATCACCAGAGCTACTGGCTCTGGGGGCCGCGGGATTACACCGGCGAGAGCATTATCGTTCTGGGCGAGGGCCACGAGAGCAATATGCAGAGGCACTGCAAGAGCTACTCGATCATCGGCAATGCCAAGCATCCGCTGTCGCGGCCTGATGAGTGGAAGCCGATTTATCACTGCCGCGGATACGAGTGGAATTTGCAGGAGATCTGGCCGCGAATGAAGCATTGGGATTGAGACGAGCTTGCCGGCTATTTGGAAGGGGGCCGATTGGCGCGCAATCCCAGAGCAAGCAGGCGTTCATCGTTGCCGGGAAAGAGATGCGTGGCGGACCAGGAAAATTCAACTCCGGCAGATGATTTGAGGGCGGGAAGGGCGGCGGTGGTGGTCATGAGGGCGAGCCAGCCTCCGGGACGGACGAGAGGAGCGGCGGATTGAACGGCACGATCCATTTTGTCGACGGCGCGGAGGGTGACGCAATCGAAGACGGAGTGTAGATTTTCGGCGCGGCCGGAGTGGACGGTTGCGGAGAGGCTGAGAACGCGGACGGCCTCACGGAGAAAGGCGGCTTTTTTGCCCTGTGATTCGGACAGGGTGACGGCGATTTCAGGACGGCAGAGGGCGATGGGGATTCCAGGGAAGCCGGCTCCGGAACCGAAGTCGAGGAGAATGGAGATGCCTGCGGGGAGAGCTCGGGCACAGGCGATGGACTCGACAAAATGGCGGGAGAGGATGCCGTCCTGGTCGCGAATGGCGGAGAGGTTGATGCGGGAGTTCCAGCGAAGAAAGAGCGAAAGTAGGGCGGCGAATTTTTGGGAGAGATGGGGGTCGAGCGGGGGCTGGCCGGATTCGGCGAGGAGGTCGTTGAGGCGGGCTGCGGCGGGATTTAGGGATTCGGTCACGGATTTGCAAATTATCTCGCACTTGATGATGAGGGCGGATGGTGGCATCCCACCCATTTCGCAAAATGCGCGAAATGGATGGGGCACACGTTGTTCCGGTTCACACCGGCACTTTCGAGTCTTCAATGTGGCGCGGTTGCCATACTACGGCGGCTTGCACGAAGGCGGCGAAGATGGCGCGGGAGAAGGCGCTCTGGGTGTACGTCCGCTCGGGATGCCACTGGACACCGAGAACAAAGTGCTGGGGCGAGTCCAGCTCGACGGCCTCGATGACACCGTCGAGTGGAGAGACGGCTGTTACCCGAAGGCCGTCGCCGACAACTTTGATTGCCTGGTGGTGGGAGGAGTTGACCATGGGCTGGGCTGCAGAACTCAGGCCGGCGAGCCGCGAGCCGGGAGCAATGCGGAGTGGATGGGCCTCGGCCACATCGCGGCCGGGGCGATGATTGACGGATGTGTTGAGGTCCTGCAACAGCGAACCATTGAGCCAGACGTTGAGAGTCTGCATGCCGCCGCAGATGGCCAGTATGGGCTTGTGGAGGCTGAAGGTGTCCTGGAGCAAAAGCTCGTCGACGGCGGCGCGGGCAGGGTCGGACGGACTGCACTCAGGGGCCGCGGCCTCGCCGTAGCGTTGCGGGTCGATGTCGAATTTGCTGCCGGGCAGAAGCACACCCTGGACCCCGGCGATCAGGCGTGCGACACGGTCCTGATGCTCGTGGAGAGGAACGATGATGGGCGCTGCTCCAGCGGAACGGAGGGCGGAAAGATAGGCGGGCAAGGAGCGCTGGTTGTATTCAGGATCGATGCCGGTGGGCTCGGGAATGGCGATGTGGACGCACATGGCAGGAAACAGTGTAACCACAAGGGCGGCAGGAGGGATAGGGGACGAACGGGGACGGGCATGGGGCTTTCAGGCTTGCGGCTTGCGCAGGGCGTCTATGGCGGCGTGGAGGCGGGTGGTGAGCTCATCGACCTGGCGCATGGACATGCCCGCGGTTTCGATTGGCTGGCCGATGCTCACCGTCAGCTTGCCGGGATAATAGTGATGGGTGTGAATGGGCATGAGCTCGTAGACTCCGCTGAGGGCCATTGGCACCAGCGGAACCTGGGCGCGAATGGCCAGGTAGGCCGCGCCGGGATGGAATGGGCGCAATCCGCCGTCGGAGGTGCGGCCGCCCTCGGGAAAGAGGAAAACGGACATGCCGGAGCGGAGGACTTTGGCGGCTGCAGCCATGCTGGAGATGGAGGCGCGGGGGTTGCGGGTATCGATGGGCAACTGGCCGGAGCGATTCAGGTACCAACCGATAAATGGAATGGGCCACAAGGCCTTCCATGCCATGATGCGGAACTGGAAGGGCAGCGCGGCAAAGATGACCGGCACATCCATGTAGGAGGTGTGGTTGGAGGTGTAGACGGCGGCGCGATTGGGGAGCAGATTCTGCGCGCCTACGACCTTCAGCTTTGAGCCGGAGTTCCAAACGCATGCCCTTGCCCAGAAGCGGGCGATGCGATGCTGCGCGTTGCCTTTTTTATCGACGAATGAAACGAGAAACGAAAGACTGCCGCAGAGCGCCGTGATGAGCACGAAGAGCGGCGCCTGGATGAGATTGGTGCGCCAGCGATAGAACCGGGGGAGGGGATTGGGACGCTCGAGAGGTCGCTGAGCGGGGCGCTTTTTGAAACGCTGCCGCAGCTTTTTGAGGCGCTGTTTCATGATGTACGCCCTTCTGATTCGGTCTTATTGTCCAGCAGCAGGGAGCGCGCCTCTCCGACCAGATAGACGGAGCCACAGACGACGACTGGGCTGCCGCCAATATGCTCGCCCGCGAGCCGCAGAGCGCCGGCGACCGATTCGGCAACGAGGAACGGCTTCTCAGTCAGTTGCGCAGCAGCCACCAGATCTTCCATAGCGGCGGCGCGGGCGGCGTGGATGGGCGCGAAGATGACCTGCTCAAAGAGGGGAAAGAGAACCTGCGCCATCTCGGCGATGGGCTTGTCGCGCAGACAACTGAAGATGAGAGTCCGTGCTGCCCGGCCACCGGGCACGTCGGACAGACCGTATCTTACCGCCCAGGCGCCTGCCGGGTTGTGGGCCACGTCGAGAATCCAAACGAGACCGTTGCGCTCGATGCGCTCGAGACGGCCGGGCCACACGGTGTTGCGAATGCCCTGGCCGATCTGAAATGGCGTGATATGAAAGCCGTGCTCGCAGGCAAGCTCGACGGCGGCGGCGATGGCCACCGCAATGTTGCGCCGCTGGTGGCCGCCGGCCAGGGGCGTGTTGATTTTAATCTTCGCGCCGTTCACTTCAACTATGTACTCATGGCCGGCGCTTCCGGCTACCAGGGAGGGCAGATAGTCAATCGCGCAGACCCGGCGCACGCCAAGCTCTTCCACAATCTCTGCCAGTGCATCTTCGGCGGCGTTGAGTTGCGTAAACCTGATGAGCGTGCCTCCCTGGCGGAGAATGCCGGCCTTTTCGCGCGCGATAGCGGCCAGGGTCGTGCCCAGCCATTCGGTGTGGTCAAGCGAGATGTCGGTGATGATGGAGAGGAGCGGATCGACGACGTTGGTGGCGTCGAGACGGCCTCCCATGCCGACTTCGAGGACGGCGAGATCGATATTGGATTCGGCGAAGTAGAGGAAGGCCAGAGCGGTGAGGATTTCAAAGAAGCTGGGGTGCTGGGGCAGGCAGCCCTGCTGCACGAGCTGTTGCGCGACGTCGTGAACGCGGAAGTAGAGGCGGGCGAAGCCGTCGTCGGAGATTTCTGAGTTGCCGATGCGGATGCGCTCGTTGACGCGCTGGAGATGCGGCGAGGTGTAGAGGCCGGCGCGCGCTCCGGAGGCGGTGAGGATGGAGGCCAGGGTGGCTGCCGTGGAGCCTTTGCCGTTGGTCCCAGCGATGAGCACGGAGCGAAAGCGTTGATGTGGATCGCCGAGGGCGGCGAGGAGGGTGCGGAACTCGTCGAGGGAGAATTTTCGCCGCGGCTGACCGGGGCGGGTGTACAGCTCCGGCGTGATGGCGTTGAGTTGATCGATGGCGGCGGCGTAGGACATGGAAAGTTCAGTATAGAAGGCGGGCGCGTTGGGAGAAGGCGTAACGAAAACAAAGATACTAAGGATCAAATCAACAAAGAAACGATTCGCCGATATGATTCTCTAGCGGCGCACACAGAGCGCACGATCGCCTTCTTTATGGCTGACTTGCAATGAGAGCCGTTTCCCGTGGTTGAATAATAAGACCCAAGCCTCTCCAGAAGCCGAATCCTGAGTGCTGCTCCATGGCCCACTGAAGAGTTTCAGGTTGCCCTTCACGTGCCAAATGACCGCATCTCCATCTGTCCACTGACCGGGGACATCGATGCTGGGGTCGTAGATGCCCTGCAACTCGTCGATGGTGGGCAGACGCCAGTCGGAGTATTCGCCCAGGCGCAGATTGGAACAGTAGGCGGTGGCCTGGTTCCAATCAATGTCCGATCCGTTGTCCGATTTTGTCCAGGTCAGGCCAGTGTCGGGGTCGATCCAACCGACGAGTGGAATATTCGCGGGGGTTTGATTTTGCGCGCAGGCGTGCGGGGCAGCCGCGCACAGAACCACCAGAAGCAAGAGTCCGCTAAAACTATTGATCATCCATCGTAATCTCATCGTGTTCCTTTTATTGCCCGGGACGGCGCACGCAGAGGGCATGCAAGCCCATAGTATGTTTCATTTTGTACGAAAGCTGCATACGCCGGTCGAAGGCGTAATACCAAGCTTCATCGGAGGATTTTCCCACCGTATTGCTCCAGATGGCCGAATAGCTGGAGAGTTGGATATTGCCCATGATGTGGTAAGCGATTTTCATTCCCAAGCCATGATAATAGCCGGTGGATCCCGGATCGTAGATCGAACTTAACTCCTGGATTTCCGGCAGCCGCCAGTCCGCATAGCCACCCAGGCGGAGATTGCTGCAATAACTTTTGGCCTGGCTCCAATCTATCCCTCTGCCACGATCGTCATTTCTCGTCCACATCAGCCCGGTCGCCGGATCATGCCATACATCAACTGTGTCAACAAGAGGCGGAGGCGCCGGCGCATTGGCGGGGGTTTGATTTTGGGCGCGGGCGTACGGGCCAGACAGGATAAGTACGAACAGAAGAATACTGATCCAACCCATAAAAAGGAGACCGTGGTTTCCCACCCATTCCGCATTTTTTCTTCGAAAAGACGCGGAATGGATGGAGCACAGAGTTTCTTCGCTGCGGGCTGGACCAATAAGCGCTGCGCCTTTGGCAAAGAGCATCGGGTGTCTCATCTAGAAGGCGTCCTTTCCGCCGCCGCAAAGTTCGACGGCATGAACCATGGCTTTGGCCACGCGGTTGGCCATCTCTTCGTCGGAGAAGAGGAAGACATTGACCAGACCTTTGGGACGCTTGGCGATCAGCGTGAAGAGCGTAGGCGAGATTCGCGAGTTCCAGTCTGGATGGCCGTTGCGGTTGTCCACCTGATTCTGGTTCTGGTCCTGGGAGAGGACAACAATCTCCTTCACGTCCTTGAGCGCCAGGGAGTAATCCGCGTCGTCGATGGGTTTGCCGTTCTCCTCGGCGCGCCAGTGATAGGTGATGCGGCAGGCGGTGGGATCGGCCACCAGGTTGCTTGTCTCCACTGTGAACTTGTTCCTCCACTCCACGCCCTGCTGCGAGGCGTCGGTGACGAATGCCGTGTAGGCGAGCTTGCCCTCGGCGGCATTTTCCTGGATGAACTGCATGGTTTTTTCGATGGATGGGCCGCTATCGGCTGGCCTGGGCGGGGGCGGGACGGGCTGCTGGGCGCGAAGCGCGCCGATGGCCACGAGCGCGAAGGCGAGAGCGAATGCGAAACTGCGCGGGGTCTTCCTCATATGCATGCTCCTAAAATTGATAGTCAACGAGACAAGGCCTACAGATGATCTGAACCATCTTAACGCCATCGACAAGGATGGAAAAGATCGATTTGCGGAAAGTGCGGGTGTGCGGCGGGGATCGATTGTAAGAAGTGAGATTCAAGCAAGGGTTGGCGCCATGCGTTGCATCACTGCCGCAGGAGGAGTTGCAGGGCGGCGCGGGCGTTTTGCAGGCAGGCGCGGGCCTCGTCCTCGGAGAGAAGGCCCTGATGGACAGCTTTGCGGCCTATGTCGTTGACCAGGTTGGCCACGCGGGGAAAGTCGGGGTCGAAGCCGGTCATTTGGAGATTGTTGTTGACTTCATGCAACAGATTGCCGAGAGTGGCTGTGTTGCGATAGCGGGTGCGAATCTGGCCGGTAAGCGCAGAGGGCAGTTTCTGCTTGATGGCCTCCTCGAGAACCGAGCGGCACATGACGGCGCAGGCGGTGAAGAGGCCGAAGAAATAGCAGCGGGTGGCTTCGTCGAGATAGCGGTCGGCCTCCTCAGAACTGGGCGCGGCGACTACGCACTCGCGCAGATGCGTGGCGCGTTGCACGGCGGGCTCGACCAGCTCCAGCAACTCCAGGGCAAAGGCGATGCGCAGCAGATCGTTCTGCTGGCCATCGAGGGCGCGCTGAATCTCCTGCCATGCCGGAGTAGGGCCATCGATGCCGACATATTGCAGCTTGGTGAGCGAGGTAAGGCGCTGGCGCGCGTGCTGGACGAAGCCCTGACGCATCTCCTGTGCCAGGAGCCGCCAACCGGCGACGAAGGCCTCCGAGTCCTGTTGGTAGCGCGCCCACAATTCGTCGTAGACGATGCCGGGTAGAACCTCGCGCAACTGGGCAAAACGCCCGGTTTGCGCCAGCTCAGAGATGGCCTCGCAAAACTCCCGGCCGGGCGTGCCCTCGGCCGACATCTGAAGAAGTTGATCCTCCAGGCGGCCTATGTCGATGCTCATCCCCGCTACCCTCATCCGGTGAGTTTAAGGCTTTGGCTTGCTCAGGACAGAGAGAAACGCGCGGCTTTGTGCGACGGGGTGCTGGAATGGGAAGCGATGTTGGAGCCATGCACCGTTGGGAATCCGGCATTATGCGCATTTTCGGAAACCGCGAGAAGCCGACCCCCTCTGTGGATTGCTCGTCTGCTGCAAGCTCTTGCCCCACACGGCCTCAGGCGCGCTTTTCACACAATCCACCCCCTTTACACAGGCGTATTTCAGTTGCCTGTGGGAGTGGTGGGAAACCAGGCTCGACAAAATGGCCTACCATCCGGTTTTCCTTATCTCCTCAATTGCACAGCCCGGTTATAGAAAACTCTCCTGAGTCCAAACCTCTATCACGCAACCATTTCGCAGGCTTTCCACTTTTCCTTGCTGAACTACGGGTACTACTGTCTTTATTCTTTAATACACCTGTGTTTATTTACCCGCCGGCGAATGGCGCACCACGCAACTTTCTCCGGGGCTAAAGCCCGGATTGAGTCAGTAGGTTTAGCGGGGGTTGAAACCCCCGCCTCCCTCCGGGGTGATCTCGCCTTCCTCTGGATCGACCCCACATTCCCCCCTTAACGCCAAGTAGCCAGGAATGCAGAAAAGCAGCCTAGTTTTCCACGCGCCAAGGAACGCAAAGGTGCATACAATCAAGAAGAAGAAAAGAAAGCTGTTTCCGGCTGGCGGCAAGTTGATGTAGAGTGTGGCCAGCGCGGATTCTGCTTGGTTGAGGTTTTCTTCGCCAGGGGCAAAGCGAGGGTGGAATCATGGCGAAAGCGGAAACAGATGTCGAGAAGCCGTCCGCAACGGGGGCAGCGATGGAGATTAGCGTAAGCCGTCAGGAACTGGTGAAGGAGCTTACCGCGACACAGAGCGTGGTGGAGCGCAAGACAACGATTCCGATTTTGTCCAATTTTCTCATCGAGGCCGAGGGCGACCGGCTGAACATCACGGCTACCGACCTCGACCAGGCGATCCGCACCAGCGCCGTGGCTAAGGTGAAGAAGGCTGGCGCCTGCACGATTCCCGCGCGCAAGCTCTACGATTACGTGAAGCTGCTGCCTGACGGAGACCTCTCCATCAAGCTGCTGGATAACCACTGGGTGCAGATTCGCTCAGGGCGCTCGAACACGAAGATGGTGGGCATGGCGCGCGCCAACTTTCCGCAAGTGCCGGAGTTTCCATCCGTCAAGGCGACAGGAATTTCATCCGTGGCGCTGAAGACGCTGATCAATCGGACAATCTTCGCTATCTCGAATGAAGAATCGCGCTACACGCTAAACGGCGCGCTGCTGGTGATCAAGGCCGAGTCGCTGGCCATGGTGGCGACGGACGGCCACCGGCTGTCTTATGTGGAGAAGAGCAACGAGACGCTGGAAGGCATCAGCGGCGAGAAGCGCGTGCTGATTCCGCGCAAGGCGCTGCACGAGCTGGAGCAACTGCTGGCGGCTACAGAGGCTGAAAAAGTGGAGTTCGCCGACGACGAACACACGCTCTACTTCCGCGTGGGGCACAGGACGTTGAGCACGCGCAAGCTCAGCGGGCAGTTCCCGAACTTCGAGGCGGTGATGCCGCGCGACAATACCAAGTTTGCGGTGGTGCGGGTGAGCGAGCTGGCCGCGGCCATCGAGCGGGTGGCGCAGTTTGCCGAGGAGCGGTCGGGGGCGATCAGGCTGCGGCTGGAGAGCAACGAGCTGAAGCTGAGCGCCAACTCCAGCGAGAGCGGCGAGAGCGAAGACACCATCGACACACCCTACACGAGCGACCCCATCGCCGTGGGCTTCAACTCGGGGTACATTCTGGACTTTTTGAGGGCGCTGGGGAATGAAGGCGAGGTGCGGCTGGAGTTCAAGGACTCGCAGTCGGCGGGACAGATGCGGCCGGAAGATCCGGACGCGGAGTACAAGTACCGGTATGTGCTGATGCCGATGCGGATCTGACCACCTGCGGTGGGGCGGGATTAACCGCGATTCGCGCGAGTTAGCAAGATTGCGACGGCCCGGCAGGGATGCCGGGCCGTGGTGTGTGCGGGGCAACTATATACAGAATCTATAAGCCGAGAAACTGTTGTATTCCTATTTTGCTTTATGAGCGCTGACTTCAACAACATCTCCTCGTATAACAGAACAGTTCTCAAATGAGAATTTCATATTGATATTGTCGTTCACTACCAGATGAACATTGTGAGGCAATCGAAGTGAATCAACAGGCGAATAATCGACATCATATTGAATTCGCGTTGTATTATCACCTTGCTTGTCAACAGCCTCGGCCCGTGTGAAAAGCAACCCATCTGGCGAAGGAGTAAATACAAAGTGTTCGTCGATGGTCTCGTTTCCGAACGAAGAGATGGCTTCCGCAACCTGATAATTCTTTGTTACTAGCAATTTGACAGATGGACCCACCAGAAAAACACTGTAACCGGAAGATGTTGGTGTAACAGTGGAAATATTATTTTCGCCAGGAATTGGTCCTACAATCCCTTTTACTTCCCAGGTCATTAAGAATCCCGTCACAACATCCGACAACCAAACAAAAAAGGGATCATAAGCAACCTTTGCTAACGCAGGAGTGTCCGGAGTGTACTCATGTTTAACGACGGGCGACGAGCGAGGACCTAGTGTCGCTTTAATCCTGGTTGCTTCCAGCCTTTTGCGCCCCGCTATCTCCGCAGGGAGAAGCATCTGCTTAGGAACTGTTTCCCAATCCACTTTCACGTCGCAGGTAAATGACACAAGCCCTTGATGTTCAAGGTTGTAATATCGTGCTCTTGCCACATCAGCAAACTTGGATTTATCTACACCTACTTGAACCTGCCCATTTAGTTCCTCAAAAAACAAACAACCCACAAACAGAATTACGAGAATCGGCTTCATCGAGTTTCTCCGATGTGAATGTACCCGATACTATATCACGCAGCCGGGGCGCGGAGAAACGCCAGTGCGCGGATGAGATAGGACTTCAGTTGGCGGCGATGGACGACGGCGTCGAGGAAGCCTTTTTGCAGCAGAAATTCAGAACGCTGAAAACCCTCGGGAAGTTTTTGCCGGATGGTCTGCTCGATGACGCGGGGGCCGGCGAAGCCGATGAGGGCGCCGGGCTCGGCTATGTTGAGGTCGCCGAGCATGGCGAAGCTGGCGGTGACGCCTCCAGTGGTGGGGTCGGTGAGGACGCAGATGTAAGGGACGCGGGCGGAGTCGAGTTCGGCGAGGGTGGTGGAGATCTTGGCAAGTTGCATGAGGCTGACGACGCCCTCCATCATGCGCGCCCCGCCGGAGGCAGCGACGATGATGAGTGGATGGCGACTGATGCGGGCGCGATCCACGGCGCGGGCGATGGTTTCGCCGACCACCGCGCCCATGGAACCGCCGATGAAGGCGTACTCCATAGCGCTGAGCACGACATCGTGCGGGCCAAGGCGGCCGGTGGCGTTGAGAATGGCGTCGTCGAGGCCGGTTTGCGATTGAGCTTGCCTGAGCCGCTGCTTGTAGGGCTTTATGTCGGTGAAGTTGAGCGGATCAGTGGAGCGCAGGCCGCCGTCGACCAGCTCATAGCCCGGATCGAGCAGCATGTCGATGCGCCGGCGCGCGCCGATGCGGAAGTGGTGCTGGCATTTGGGGCAGACGTTGAGATTAGCGATCAGATCGGCCTTCCAGATGGGCGCCCGGCAGGCCTCGCACTTGATCCACAGGCCCTCGGTGCGCACACGCGACTCGGCTGCTGCCGCATAGCCCCTGAGGCCGGGGCCGTACTCTCCTCCTTCACGCTTGAACCAGGACATGCGACCTCTCTACAGTGGACAGTGAACAGTTAGATGCAAGCAACTCAAAGCGGAATTACGGGGAAGTGTACGCTGATCACTGTTCACTGACTACTGTCAGTATTCTATTCCGCGCTGGGCGAGGATGCCTTTCTGGTAGGCGTGTTTCACATCGCGCATTTCGGTGACGGTATCGGCCAGCTCGACGAGCAGGGGATGGGCGTTGCGGCCGGTGAGGATGACGTGCACCATCTCCGGGCGGGCGCGCAGGGCCTCAGCGACGATGGCGGGGTCCAACATGCCGTAGCTGATGGCGTAGTTAATCTCGTCGAGAATGACCATATCCCACTGGCCGGAGTTAATGGCCTCGCGCGCCTCGTCCCAGGCGGCCTGGACCAGGCGAATGTCCTCCGGATCGGTCTGGGCGCCACCGACTTTTACGAAGCCGCGGCCCATCTGTTTGAGCACGAAGTTGGAGCCGAAGGATTGGACTGCGTCGAGCTCGCCATAGTGCCAGGAGCCTTTGAGGAACTGAATCATCAGCACCCTCATGCCGTTGCCGACGGCGCGCAGGGCGGTGCCCATGGCGGCGGTGGTCTTGCCCTTGCCGGGGCCGGTGTTGATGAGAATCAGTCCTCGACGGGAATCGGTGGTCACAGCTAACAGCTTACAGCTAACAGCTAACAGCTAACAGCAGACAGCTGATGAATGCCTGTTGCAGATTGCAGCACGATACGGGTTTCAGGAACTGTTAGCTGCAAGCTGTTGGCTGTTCGTTGCGCACGCTCAGTGCGCATTGTGGTAGGGGTGTCCGGAGAGGATGGTGAAGGCGCGGTAGATTTGCTCGGCCATGACAAGGCGCGCCAGGGCATGGGCCATAGTCATGGGACCCAGCGAGAGCAGCAATTGCGCGCGCTTGCGAGCGTCGTCTGACCACCCGCTGGGCGGCCCCACGGCGAAGACAAGGTGCTGCGTTCCTTGGTCGCGGCGGGCGCCCAGCCATGCGGCAAAGGCCTCGGAGGACATCTGGCGGCCGCGAGAGTCGAGCAGGACGGCCACAACGGGAGTGCGCCCTTCAAGCCGGTCAAGCCAGTCGAGCAGCGCCTTCTCGGTGCGGAAGGATTCGGCGTTGCAGTGCGCCAAGGTCGAGCAACGCTTGAGATAAAGCGTGGTGAGGGCCTGGAACTCGTCCTTTGCGGCGGGGCGCGGGCCAATATGCGCCAAGGTAAGATTCATGGGGAGCAGAATACTCCAACCCACCATGATTGCATGGAAGAAGCAGATTATGCGGCAAAGGGCAGCATTGCCCGGCATGGGGGAAAGGAAGCCAAGGCGCAGAGTACCTGTCACATAACAGTTCAAGAAGATGTCCTAAAAGCGGCCTAAGTGTCTATTTTTGGAATTCCGCGCGGAAAATCTACAATATTTCATATTTTGCAAGAATATACCCAAGCGAATAGAAGGGGGATGTAGAGTTAAGTCATTTATTATCAACGGGGAAAAATATTAGTTGACCATTTTGGAATGGCCCTATAACTGCTAATTTATCCACACAAGTTCATGCCTCGCCATATTGGGATCTTGTCTATACTCCCCAGACGAGACGCAAGAGCACACAAAGCGGGTTGAGGAGCTGCGAGTGAGCGCTTCCGGCCCCCACAGAACATTTTGGAGGGAAGCAATGCGAAATCTATTTGCGAAATTCACCCTACTGATCGTGGTAATTTCGTTTACCGGTTTACTTCTGGCGCAGGACAGCTCCTCGATGACCGGAGTGGTAACAGATACAACTGGAGCCGTGATACCCGGCACACTAGTGACGCTTTCGAATCCTTTGACGGGCGTGACGTTCACCCAGACGACGGACAATACAGGCACCTACCGGTTCTTAAACGTCCCGCCGAACCGTGGATACAAGGCGACCTTCGCCCATGCAGGTTTTTCAACCGCGGAGATCTCAAATATCACTCTTGAAGTGGCAATTACACGCACACAGAATGCAAAACTGTTGGTGGGAGCCGCGACGGAGACAATTCAAGTCTCGGCTCTCAATCAGGTGGTGACGCTGAATACAAGCGACGCCGCCATCGGCAATAATATCGACATTGAACAGTTGAACGAACTCCCGGTCTATGACCGCTCCACTGGAATCGGGACACTGTTCGTGCAGCAACCGGGAGTCGATTCCTTTCAGGGAGCTGTGACCGGCGCTCGCATTGACCAGTCATCTGTCACGGTCGACGGGCTGGACGTGAATGATATCGCGGCGGGCACGACCTTTTCCATCATAGGCACGGCTCCAGTCGACTCGGTGCAGCAGTTTACCGGGATGGTTGCAGGCCTCATTCCCTCGTTTGGCACCGGAGCCGGCGCACAGTTTCAACTGGTTACCAAGAGCGGAACCAACCACTTCCATGGAAACGTCAACGAGTACCATCGCGATACCTCCACGGAGGCTAATACCTGGTTCAATAACCTCAACGATCTTCGCCGCACCCCTCTGATTCGCAATCAGTTTGGCGGCGATATCGGCGGCCCCATCAAGAGAAACAAGCTGTTCTTCTACTTCGATATCGCCGACTCGAAGATTGTTCAGTCATCAACGGCTGAACCGACAATCCCTCTGCCCGTCTTCCGCGGCGGGAGTCTGAACTACATCAACAACAGCAGTTCCAGCTGCGGCGACAACACCCGCATCACCAGCCTGACCTCCCTACCTGCCTGCATCACCACACTGACCGGAGCCCAGTTAAAGACGCTTGACCCCGGAAGTATCGGTTTCGATTCGTCAGTGATAAGCTACATATCCTCACGCTATCCAATCACCTCCACAGCCAACGCGACCGTTGACCTGTCCGGGGGCGACGGCGTGAACACCACCGGCTATCGCTTCACTTATCCGACACCGGACGACCGGATCACTTACGTCGGCCATGTGGACTACAGCCTGACGGCGACGCAGAGAATATCCGGCCGCTTTACGATCACCCGCCGCAACGCGGTCGAATCGGCTCCCGAATTTCCAACCGACCCTCTCACACACCCCTACACCGACCATAGCTATGGCTACGTAGTCAGCCATGTCTGGGATATCGGCAAAAACAAGGTAAACCAGATCTCCTATGGCGACAACATCTCGAAGTTGAGCTTTCCGGACTTATACAACCCGACCGGGGCCAATCAATACAGCTTCTCGGGTTTGAGCGGCCCTTACACGAACTTTGACGGTCAACAGCGGCGCGTTCCCATCCCGGTTGTCCGCGACGACTTCAGCTGGCAGCACGGCGCGCACAGCATTACCATGGGCGGCACGTTCAAGTTCATCAAAACGAACAGTAATTTGATCAATAACTTCAACTTTGTGTACGCCGGTTTGCAGGGCACAGTGTTGTCAGGCGGCCTGAACTCGACAGTCCGTCCCAGCGACATCGCGACAGGCGGTCCTCAGAATGCAGGCAATGTGGCAATCAACGATTATGACAGCCTCTTTGCTACCGGTCTGGGGGTGATCGGCGAAATTTCGACCAACTTCAACTACAACAACGCAGGCGCCGCGTTGCCGGAGGGCAGCGGCGGTCCGCGAGCCTACCGCTACTTCGAAACCGAGGGGTATGCAGGCGACACCTGGAAGGTGACCAAGAAGCTGACCCTCTCCTATGGCGTGCGCTACCAGCTCTACTCGGTTCCCTACGAAGCGCACGGCGATGAATCGGTTCCACAAACGTCCCCATGGAACTGCATCGACATAGACACTTACATCAAAGACCGCGTGGCGCAGAGCGCGGCTGGCGACAGCAGCAATACCGGTCTCCCCATTTACTACTACGTGCTGGGGGGCAAGGCGAACCACGGGCCGAACATGTACGGCATGTCTAAAAAAGACTTTGCTCCGCGCGTAGCCTTCTCTTACACGCCGTTCAACTCGCAGAAGACGGTGATCAATGGCGGCGCGGGCATTATTTATGACCGCACTGTAATCAACGCCATCAACTTCCTTCAAGACCAGATTTCCTATATGTTTTCAAACTCCAACACGAATCAGTTTGGCTCGGCCGGCGGCGCGGTTGCATCTCTTGGCGGCGCGCCCGACTCCGACACCCGGCTTGGCGTCAATCTTGCGTACCCGTCGGCTCTGAATCCAGCGCCTTCGCCCATCGCTGCGCCTTATACCCCGTTCGTAGATAGCTCCGGCAATCCCTACGGATTGGCGGAAGGCCAAACCAGCTTTGTAATCAGCCCAAATCTCAAGGACCCGTATTCGATTGCCTTGAACTTCGGCGTGCAACAGGAGATTCCGTGGCACATGGTTTTGAAGGCTAATTATGTAGGCAGACTGGGCCGCCGGTTGCTTGCGGACGCAGACGCCTCCCAGGTGATGGACGTTCCGGATTATACGGGCGGGTCAACGCAAACCATGTCGGGCGCCTATGCCGGCCTGACAGCTCAATTGAGGGCGGGCAAGACATATCTTACAGCTACACCAGAGCCGTGGTTTGAGGATGTTATAGGCACTGGCGGCACCGCGATCGTGGCTTACTACACCGGACAGTACGCTGTAAGGGGTGACATTTCCGATTCGCTTGCTGAGTTAGCCTTCTTCTCCAGTCCGGATTTTTATGACACTGGCTGGCTGCCCACCAACATCGGCATACCGTCTCAGTTTGGCACCAACGCCTACCTTACCAACAAGGGCTCCTCGAATTACCATGCCCTTCTTGTGACCCTGGATAAGAACATGTCGCATGGGCTGCGGTTCGAGCTCAACTACACCTGGTCGCACTCGATCGACAACACCTCACTGAGCGCCAACAACAACTCACTGTTCAGCAACACGGGTTTCATTTGTGACGTTCTGCATCCACGCGCCTGCCGCGCCAGCTCGGACTTCGACGTGAGGCAGGAGATTACCTCGAACTTTGAGTACAATCTACCATTCGGTCGCGGCAAGATGTTCTTGGCCAACATATCGCGCTGGCAGGACGAGGCGATTGGCGGATGGAGCTTATCCGGCCTTCCCGCCTACCGCACCGGCCTTGCCGTAACCCCATACTCCGACGCGTACCTGGCTTCGTTTGACAATGGCGATCCGGCCATATTCACCGGCAACAAGGCCGATCTGAAGGCCAAGGTCAACGTAGACCACACCACCAACACCGTTTACGATTTTCCCGGTGGAGCAGCCGGCGCAGCCAAAGTGTTGGCGGAATTCAGAGGACCGCTCGGCATCGAGTACGGACAGCGCAACTTGGTACACGGACCGGGCGCATTCTTCTTCGACGCCGGGCTGGCGAAGACCTTCCCGATTGTCGAAAACAAGCTGAACTTGAAGTTCCGTGCCGATGCTTTCAACCTCTTCAACCATCCAAACTTTGGGATGCCCAATCTGAACATCGTTAACAATGCATCACAGTTTGGCCAGATCACAGGCACCAACGCGTCGCCTTCGTCGATGGCCGCGGCCATTTCGAGCGCCTATCGCGTAGCTCAGTTCTCCCTGCGTTTGGAGTTCTAGCTAACTTGAACGCCAATGCAGCATCAACACAAAAGCCCCGGCAATGCCGGGGCTTTTGCATATAGGGAAGAGAGCTTGTTATGAGGGAGTGATCGATTAGCGGAAGAAAGAGGCAATCGAAAAACATCACCCCGGCCCTACGGGACGGAATAGATTGAGGGGGTGTAAGCTGCCCCAGGATTTCGCTGCGCTTCAACCTGGGCTATTTTCGATTCTCCCTACGGGAGAATCGATACGAAATTGTCTAGCGCATCTTCTTTTTGGGAGCGGGCTTGCGGGGGGCGGTCTTTTTGGCAGCCTTCTTTGGGGCAGGCGCGGGTTTGGGTTTTGCTGCGCTTTTCTTAACCAGCTTCTTTGGCGCATGAGCAGGCTTAAGCGCCTTCTTCGGGGCGGCTTTCTTAGCAGGCTTGATTTTCTTGGGTGCAGGCTTGCCGGCGGGCCTGGACTTTGTAGCGGGCGGTACGGGCTTTGCGGAGGCCTTCCTGCGGGCGGCGAGGGTTTTTGCGGAGAGCGCGATTTTCAGCTCGGCATCGAACTCGGCCGGGGTGAGGGGGCGGGCGGATTTACGCAGGCGCTCGATGTCGTAGAAGGCGCGGCGGTCGGCGAGGAAGACGTGGACGACGAAGTCCACGTAGTCGAGGAGAATCCACTGGCCGAGACGGCGTCCCTCGACGGAGTTGGGGAAGACGCCAAAATTCTTTTTGAGGCGGTCTTCGATCTCGTCGGCGATGGCGATGGCCTGGCGGTCGTTGGAGGCCGAGGTGACGAGGAAGAAGTCAGAGAGGCCGGAGTCGATGGGGTCCAGCTCGAGGATGCGGGTGTCGAGGCCTTTTTTTTCTTCACAGACCGCGGCGGCGGCCTGAACGAGGTTGCGGGTTTGCTGCCTGGTTTCAGTCGTCATTCGTTGTGATTGCTCTCCGAGCTTCATCGTAGCCTTTCAAAGAGGGCGGGGCAAGTCATCGATAGAGGCGGTGGGCGCGAATGTAATCCAAAACGGGAGGGGGAAGGAGGGAATTGGCCGGATTTTGGGCTGGGGCGAGAGAGGGGGCGGAAAGGCGGATTTGTTCACGAATATCGGAGGCGCTGATGTCGATATGCAGGCCGGGAAGCAGGTAGAAGGGGGCTTGCCGGCCGGCGGGATTGCGGAGGATGTAGCGGCGGAGGGCGATGGGCGCATCGGAAAGAGCAGGAATATCCGGGAGATGTTTGGAAGACAGACCCTCCGGGGCGGGAACGGCTTCAATCGAGAGGCCATTGGGCAGAGCGGAGTCGAGGTTGTCCATAGGCTGGCCGGGACGGGAAGCGACGATCAAGGGCGCGACAAAGGGGATCTCGGCGGCGCGATGCCAGCGGCGGAAGGCGGCAAAGGAGTCGGCTCCCATGAGGCAATAGAGGGCGCTCGCGGGCGGAAGTTGGGAGCGCAGGGCGATAAGCGTCTCCAGCGTGTAGTTGGGGGCACCGGAGGGCTGGGGCGCGTCGGCCAGGGAGAGGGCAAATCCCGGCTCGGCGGCGATGGCCAGGCGGGTCATTGCCAAGCGGTCCTCAAAGGCGGCCTCCGTGCCCCGCGGCTTGAGGGGCTGCGTTCCCACGGGCGCAAAGAGCACGGTGTCCAGTCCGAGCGCCGCCTGGGCCGCGCGCGCCACCCCGAGATGGCCGAGGTGGGGCGGGTCGAAACTACCTCCAAAAAAGGCTACGCGACTCCTGAGGTGGGGCTGGCGGCCTTCGGCGCCGGATAGCGAACTCATGTGTTTATAGTAATCTGAGACGGATGCGCTGTTCGCGCGTCCAATGTATTGTGCGCTATGTCATAACAATCCTGGCTCTGGCGGGGGTGTGGTTTTCCGTGCTGTCTCTGCGCGTACACTACTCGACCGAGACCGAGCCCTGCTCCATCAACTCGAAGTGGGATTGCGGGATCGTGAACCACAGCCCATACGCCGAAATCAAGGGAGTGCCGGTGGCGGCGATCGGGATTGGGGGCTACCTGGCGCTGGCGATCCTGGCGTTGCTGGGACAGCGGGCGCTGGTATTGTTTTCTTCGCTCATCGGGCTGGGTTTCGCGCTCTATCTCGCCCACATCGAGAGAGACATTCTGATGATATGGTGCCTTTATTGCGTGATCTCGCTGGGTATTATAGCGGTGATCACGTTGTTCAGCCTGTTGTGGTGGGCGGTGCGGGGGATGCGGTCGAGATACGAAGAGAAACGGACGGATTGAGATTCATGATTTCCAAGGCCTTTATATAAACCTATATAGACAATAAAAAGCCATAGATAACCCAGGTTAGGCGCGAAGAACCACCCAATGGACGAAGACCTGTCGTTGGGGACCCCGAAACGCAGAGAACGCGAAAGGATGGGACACGGAGCTTTGGTGCGTCAACCGGCCACAGCTCCATCTGCTGTATATTCCGCGCCATGCCTCCCGCGCTGGTAAACTTGAACCAAACTCATGTTCAAAAAGCAATATGCGCGCTGGATGTACGAGTGGGAGACTCGGCTGACCACGCGCGACGAGAATCGAGTGGTGCGGCCACTGGAGTGGGGCTTCGATTGGATTGAGCCGTTCCTGCGCGAGCATGGATTTGAGGAGGCGCTGCCGGGAGCGGAGATTGTGCGCGACCCAAGGCTGGCCGAGGCCGCGATGGTGCTGATTAATCAGTTTTTGATACGCCACAGCGACGCATTTTTCGGCTACAAGCGGCCCACGGATTTCAGGCTGGAAGAGCGGCACCCGGAGCTGTTTCCTACCAATGTGCGCCCTGAGACACTGGCCCAGGCCGCGGCGCTGAAGCAGCAAGCCGCGGAGGGAAAGCTACCGAGAGCGCAGTTTTTGCGTTTCACCTCGCCGGAGCGGACGCCTTATCCGGAGAACAACCAGGTCAATGCGCGCTGGTATCCTGCGCCGGAGCACAAAGACCCACGGCGACCCAAGCAGGCCATCGTGGTGATGCCGCAATGGAATGCCGATGGCTTCAGTCACAACTCGCTGTGCACGATCTTCAACAAGATGGGGATCTCGGCGCTGCGGATCTCGATGCCCTACCACGACATTCGCCGGCCAGTGGAGCTGGAGCGCTCGGACTACGCGGTGAGCGCAAACATCGGGCGGACGATATCGGCTTGCCGGCAGGCGGTGGTGGATATTCGCTGCTGCCTGGATTGGCTGGAGGAGCAGGGCTACCAGCAATTCGGCGTGCTGGGAACGAGTTTAGGATCATGCTACGCCTTCCTGGCCAGCGCGCACGACAAGCGGCTCAGGGTGAACGCCTTCAACCATGCGTCCACGGCCTTCGGAGACGTGACCTGGGCGGGGCAGAGCACGCGCCACGTGAAGCAGGCGCTGGAGGAGGCAGGGCTGAACCAGGAACGGGTGCGGGCGCTGTGGGCGGCCGTGAGCCCGTGCAGCTACTACGACAAGATCATGCGCGACGAAGTGGATGGAGCGGGAAAAAAAGTTCTGCTGGTTTATGCAAATTATGATTTGACCTTTCCGCTGGATTACTCGCTGAAGGTGGTGGAGGCGTTTGAGCGCATCGGGCTCAACTTTGAGCGGCGGGTACTGCCCTGCGGCCACTACACCACCGGCGAAACGCCGTACAAATATATTGATGGCTGGTACATGGGGTGGTTTGTGTATAGGGCGTATAAGGCGCTGAGAAAAAGCAGGGACTAGGGAATAGGGAACAGGGAACAGAAATGCAGGTCCTTCGACTCCCCTTCGCAAAGCTCAGGGTCGCTCAGGATAACAAGCAAAAGCATTAGCGCGCGGCGCTGAGGTCGAGGCGGAGGAGCTTGGCGGGGTCGAGGTATGCGCCTTGCCAGCGAACGGCCCAGTGCAGGTGCGGGCCGGTGACGCGGCCGGTTGCGCCGCTGAGGCCCAGGCGCTGACCGCGCACGACGTGCTGGCCCTCGCGCACCGAAATCTTGCTGAGGTGCATGTAGAGGGTGAAGATTCCCAGCCCGTGATCGATGATCACGGTGTTTCCCGCATAGTAGAGCGGCTGGGCCAGCACCACGACGCCGCTATTGCCGGCGCGCACCGGCGTACCGGACGGAGCGCGAAAGTCCAGCCCCTTATGATTGCTGGCCAGAGTGCCATTGAAGATGCGGCGGGTGCCGAAGCGCTCGGATTGCGGAGAATCTACGGGCACGCGGAAGTTGCCCGTCCATAGAGGTTTCAGAGCGCTGGAGGCATAGGCCTTTTGCGTCAGGAGTTGGTCATTGGCGATCTGCTTGAGGGCCTCGGGGCCGGGCTGAACGAACTGCGGCGCGACAGTGAGCGAGGTGGTGGGGTAGTGGGCGGGATGAATCCTGATGGCGCGACTCAGGTCGCGCGCGCCGCCTTTTGCCTGGTGGATGGTTATCTTTAAAACAGACGGCCCGACGGGGGCGTCGACATCCACGCCTGCCAGGGCAAACCAGCCGCTCCCATTGCGCCCGCGAAAAAACTCCAGCTTGCGCTCCAGCCATACACCGTCGATGGCCGCGGCGCCGGAGGCAGAGACGCGAATCAGCTCCGGGGAGCCGGCCACGACCACCTCGGGAATGAGGGTGATGGCGGGAGATTGGGCGCGAGACCCGGCCACGGCGAAAGCCAAGAGGCAGAGGAGAGAGAGCCAGCCACGGATTGTGCAGAGAAACGGAGAAAAGCGCATCTTCTTCAGCATAGGACACGAAACAGGCTGCGGAAAAATAGAATTGCGAAAGAGTACGTAAAAAAGCATGCCTCAGGGGCTAAAGCCCGCCTCTTATTTTGTTACGCTTACGGCATGACTAAAGTCATGCCCTGACGCTTCTCGCAACTCCAAATGAATTTTTCCGCAAGCTGTAATGCCGTGCCCTGACACTTCGCGACTCCGGACAAGATTTTCAACTAGCTGTAAAATCGCGCCCTTTCAAAACTACGACTTGTTTTTTTTGATTCCCTAGCGCGGATGGGCGGCCAGCCATTGAGCAACACGGTCCTGGACTTCTTCAAGCTCATGGGTGGTGATGTGGGTACCAATCATCTGGCGGTTGGCGGCGTACTTATCCTGATCAGGCCCCTTGACGGAAGCGGCGAGGTCAAGCCAGAAGTAGGCCTCGACATCATCGTGCGGAACGCCCTGGCCGATGGAGTAAAGCACGCCGAGAGTGGCTTGCGCGGTGACGTCTCCCTGCTCGGCGGCTTTGCGATACCATGCCGCGGCCTGCTCCATGTCGCGCGCGAAGCCCTTGCCTCCGTCGCGATAGAGCGCGGCGAGATGCATCTGGCCGGCAACGGAACCCTGCTCGGCGGCCTTGCGGTACCAGGCGAT
>Ga0326727_10002124_pt1 | contig 69849 bp, 58 predicted proteins | sample MB2enrmetagenome_FD_207643 | JGI IMG/M metagenome (GOLD analysis project Ga0326727, IMG submission 207643) | Lab enriched peat soil microbial communities from McLean, Ithaca, NY, United States - MB29MY | ecosystem: Environmental > Terrestrial > Soil > Wetlands > Peat | place: USA: New York...
AGGAAAAAGGAATGGAAGGATTGGAAGACGGGGGTTACGCGCCCAAGGCAGGTGCGTGGATGGCGTAGCCCAGATCGGGGACTTAGAATCAAGCTGTCAGCTTGCCCGATCTGCTCCAAAACTGCTCCAAAACTGCTCCAATAAGGACAGCCTCAAAGCAGGCCGTTGAAAACAGGATACTTGCCATAGCCAGAAATGAACACCATGGACGCCAAAGTCTGTATTTTCAATCCATGGTCAGATTCCCAAGCTGGACGTCGCGGGTTCGAGTCCCGTCTCCCGCTCCATTTCCTTTCAATCATTTACATTCTGCCGCCCAGTCGCCGGTGCTGATTTGGAGCTCCAAAGCGGCGCTTAACGGAGTGAATAGGAGTGCCGCATCCACAAGGCACTGATTCCAACTGGCACGATCCATGCGAATGCCAGCCGGTCACGCTGGACGTCAAGCATGCCCGCGGCTCTTTGTGCGGCTCGCCATCGGCATTGGCCGGCGGCAGATTGGGCATCGGTTCCCGGCGGCGGTCGGTTGGGTCTTCATTCGCTTCACATAGCTGGCCCGTTGTATCACTGAGAGCGGCCCGGCGGTCGCAACGGGAATCCGGCTCGAACCGCCGCCGCATGAAATTCCAGCGGTGAATCGCCTTGCCAGCGACCGCATCGTGTGAAGGGGTCGATCGACCATGAATCCGCCGAACGAATGCTACCAGGACAAAGTCGCTGTCGTGACCGGCGGCGCATCGGGCATCGGCTTGGCCCTTGCGGAGGCGCTGCTCTCTAATGGAGCAAAGCGAGTCGCCCTCGCCGACTTCAATGACGAGAATCTTATGCGCGAGACCGCGCGGTTGAATTCAGCCTGCGCCGGCAAGGTGATCGGGATTCACTGCGATGTGACGAAGGAAGACGATGTCCAGGGAATGATCCAAAGGGCGGTCGAGTTCGGCGGGCGCATCGATATTCTGTTCAACAATGCCGGTGCCGGACTCAGCGGGGCCTTCGAAAAACAGACGAATCGGGATTGGAAGAAGGCGTTCGCCCTGAATTTCTACGGGGCGCTGTACGGCATCCGCGCCGTGCTGCCGATCATGCGCGAGCAGGGCGGCGGGCATATCGTCAACACGATTTCCGGCATCGCGTTCGCACCCATGGCGTACCAGACCATGTACTCAGCCACGAAGGCGGCGCTGAACGGGCTGACACTCTCCCTCCGCTACGAGTTGTGGGACGAGAACATCCGGTTGACCTCCGCCACGCCGGGTACGACGGCGACCGCGATCTGGAAAGGCGGCGCCGCAGGCGCGCCCCCCGGCGCCCAATCGGCGGAGCAGGCGGCGCAGACCATCCTCGCCGGGGTGGCTAGGAATGAGAGGCTGGTTCTCGGCGACGATCACGACGTACTTGGTGCGAGGAACTGCTTCAACCCGGATGCCGCCGCGGCATTGGACGACTACCTGCTGAATGTCGCCCGCAAGCGGCGCAGCGGCGAATGGACGGTGTGATCCACAATCGACCGCCGAACCGGCGAGGAAACTCCCCGATTGCCGGCGGATTTGCCTTCACGGGCCCTATTCTGCCGCACCAGAGGAATACTTCTTCACCTCGGCGGTGTGGACGTACTGAGCGAACGCTATGAGGGCTGCGGTGGACCAGCCAAACATGAGAACCCCAATCATGGCTTCCCACCCGCCCGTGATCCTCCAGGCGCGGGGAAGGAGCACGTCCCCTTGACCGAGCGTTGTGTAGGTTACCAGCGAATAGTAATAGGCGGTCTCGCCGTCGGGGAAGCACCGCCATGAAGCATAGAACTGGGCCCAAACAGCGACTTCCAGCGCATGCAAGGAGAGGAGGACAACTACGAGACGCAGCATGATCCAACCCGCGCGGGCCAGGCTCACGGAACTTCGATTCTTCAACGCGCGAAGTATCCAATGCAGAATTGCGTAGGTGCCTAGACCGTGGATTCCGACGTTGGAGGTGCAGAGTATGAGAGCCGCAACGAACTGACGCCACATGATGGGTCTCCTCTGCTGCTCAGTCTACTAGGCTATCGATTGGCAGATCAAGAACGCGGGAAATGTCATTTCATAGCGGGTCTGGCCACTCTGCGAGACCTTGAAGATCGAGTTGCCGGACGCAGCGTATTGACGGCTGTTCATTCCTCCCACTCCATTTTCACTCCGTTAAGAGGCAGTTCGTTTATGAAGTTTCGGGAGTTGCTGAATCCGATAGACCTGGAATCATCGCCTGAGACGCCATTGTTCTTTATTTTCAATCGACGCAGATATTCCCAAGCTGGACGTCGCGGGTTCGAGTCCCGTCTCCCGCTCCATCTTCAATAACGTAGGGCTTCCCAATCCCCCGACTCCAGAGGAGTTCTCAATCTCGAATGCAAGCCCGTCGCGCTGGACGTCGAGGGGTGCGGGAGCCCGGCCTCAATCGACCGGGTAAAATCGACTGTTGGATGGCCGGAGAAGCGGAGCAAACCTGGGCTACTCGGACCAAGGGCCACTCCGCCGCGATGCGCCCCCCCGGCACGTCCCGGATCGTTTAACAAATCAGTCATGTTCCTGTCACATTCCGCAATTACCGTGTAAAGATGCGGATTTTACTGACAGAGAGGATTAGTGTCCTTGCAGCCGGCGTATTGCTCTGCGCTGCGGGATTGAGCCAACTTCACGCACAACAGAGCGGAACGATCTCCGGGACGGTAGTGGACCAGGCTGGAAAGTCGATCCGAGATGCCGTGGTGGAGCTGAAAAATGAGTCAACGGGGGCGTCTCGCAGCACGATAAGCGACGCCGACGGAAAATTCGTGGCTTCGGATCTGGCCGTCGGGAGCTACTCAATTCGAGTTTCAGCGCCCGGTTTCGCCCTGGCCACTCGTTCGGGCGGTGAAGTCACGGCCGGCGCGACCCTGGACATTCCCGTCAGCATGTCGGTCGAGTCCGTGTCGACCCAGGTCACGGTCAACGAATCGATATCGCTGGCGGCTGCTTCAGCGCCTTCGGGCAACACGCTGGAGGCGACTTCCGCCAGGACGGAAGTCAGTTCGGACTTCATCAAGAATTTCATGTCGCCGGTGGCGGACTACGCCGAATACGTGAATTATGCGCCCGGCACGTTCAGCCTCAATCCCAATGGGATCGGGCTCGGCCAGGGCAAGACGTACTTCCGCGGTTTCGCGGACGGGCAGTACACCATGACGTTCGATGGGATTCCGTTCGAAGACACCAACACCCCGACGCACCATTCCTGGGCAAACTTTCCGAGTGGCTGGACCGACGCCGTCGATTTCGACCGCAGCGCCGGCCGCGCGTCGGACTTCGGCCCGACCAACTTCGGCGGATCGATCAATATGCAGTCGCCGCAACTCTCTCCGGACCCGGACATCCGCGGGACGATCACTTACGGCTCGTTCGATACGCGCGTTCTGCAGTTGGACGCCGAGAGCGGCTTTTTTGGACCCGGCAGCCGCAACAGCTTCCTGATGAACATCCAGCAACTGCTTTCCAACGGATACCAGACCTACAACGACCAGAAGCGAGTGGCGGGGTACGGCAAGTATCAATACCGGGTCTCCGACCGCAGCTCGCTCACGTTGTACGGCGGGCTGGTTGACATTTGGACCAACACTCCGAACACCACCAACCCCACCCGCGCGCAGGTAGCGCAGTATGGCGATAACTACCTGATGGACGGCACCCCATATCTTCCAAACGGCACGCCCGACCCTTACTATTTCGGCTACGACACCTATCACGTGCAGACCGATTTCGAATATGCCGCCTACACTGCGGATCTGGGGGACGGGTGGAAGTTCAACACCAAACTGTACACCACGCGCTACTGGAACAAACAGTTCTACCAGAATGGCGCTACGGTCACCCTCACGGCCGCCAAACCAAGCGGCGTCGATAAGCTCAACGGGTACCGGCATGCGGGGGACACAGCGGTCCTGAGCAAGGAGTTTAAGTGGGGCGTTTTCCGCACAGGCGTGTGGTACGACTGGGCCTACACGGACCGTTATCAGATCCCGTCCAACATCCTGACTCAGCTCGACACGCCGCTGGGCAACTTCCACGAGCATTTCATTACTCAGTCGGCGCAGCCGTTCGCCGAGTTCGAATGGCACGCGGCGCAGAGACTGGTGGTGACAATGGGCGTCAAGGACGCGCACTACTCGATGATGCTCAATCAGTACCAGGACAATGGCAAGACGGTGGGCTGTCTGGGCGGAGTTTTGTCGAGCTATCCGGGCGGCGGCCCTCCCCTCTGCAATGGCGGCGTAGGTTTTGTCACGCACTCGGTCGACTACAACAACTGGTTGCCGAATGTTACGGCCCGTTACTACCTCAAGAGCAGTTGGTCGGTTTATGGCCAGTGGTCCGAAGGCAGTGTGATTCCGCCGAGCAGCGTATTCGACGTCCCGAACGCGCAGGTTCTCGTCCCGCCCAAGCCAACCCTGGCTAAGACCTATCAGGTTGGCTCGGTTATGAAGTACCGCCGCTGGACTCTGGATGCCGATGCCTACTACGTCCACTTCCAGAACAGCTACGACAGCTACACCGATCCAACCACCAACGAACCCGTGTTTGTGGCAACCGGGCCCACCAATACCCGGGGTGTCGAAGCGGAAGCCAACTTCACACTCGGATACGGGTTCTCGCTGTACGCCAACGGCTCCATGGGTTCGGCAAAATATCAGACGGGCCCCAACTATCCGAACGGCGGCCTGTGGGTGGCCGACACGCCCAAGAACGTCGAAACCGTCAGCCTGCTGTGGCGCCGGAACGACTGGAGCGCCGGTCTGGTCGACAAGCGGGTGGGCACGCTGTACAACGACAACGGCACGCTCACCTACCTGATTAACGGAATCTCCATCCCATACCCGGTCGATGAGGCCAACAAGATCGATCCGTTCAATCTCGTGAACGTGTTCGCGGATTACACCGTCAAGGGCAGGTCCTGGCTGCGCGGCAGTAAGATCGGCCTGGCGGTCAATAATCTCGCCAACAGCCACAACATCGTTGGAATCACGCCCGCGGTAGCCGCGACAGCGACCGCGCATTACGTGGAGAGTCCAAGCGATCTGCTGAATCTACTGCCGGGACGCAGCGTCATGCTCACGTTCACCGTAGGCTGGGCGCCGCGGCGATGACGCCATAGAGAAACATCGTCCCCTCGCTTTTCAGCAGCCGCCATCCGTTCCCGCCTGTGATGCAGGGCGAACGGAAGGCGGCTGCCGCCGTTTGGGACACGCATGGCGCGGAACCTCGGTGTGTGCGCCTGCTTGAGGAGCGGCCGGCGTGTTCGGCAAGGCGCCGGCATGCCGGTGACAATCGCCGGTTCAAGCCGCCCATTGTGTCGAACGGGATCGCGCTGGCCAACACGACGGCCCAGCCGGAACCAAAGAGATCCCGGCGGCGTTCAAGCAAGTGTCGCGGCAGACGATCCCTTGCGGATACACCGACAGCACGGGATCAAGCACCATCACGAAGCCCCAAAGCGGGGGATTCGACTGCGGGAAGTTGAGGAAGAGCCCGCGCGCGAACCGCAGAACCAGCGCGGTTCCGACGGCAGCCGCAAGCGCGAATACGCCCAGGATCGCCGGAGCGTATTGCCGGAGTGGAGCGGTGTCGCACTCCGCGAATCGCCGCAAAGCGTCCGGCCGGGCACTCACCGAACACGATCCGCGATGAACCGCGCAAACGGCAGGATGTCCATGTCGATGCTGGCCCGGTCGAGCGCCGTCAAATATGCGGCGCGGTCCTCGACCTCGATCACCATCCAGCGATAGCCTCCCGAGGCGAGCATCACGTTCATCAGGAACCGCGCCATCCGCCCGTTTCCGTCGGGGTAAGGATGAACGTAACCGAACAGCCAGTGGGCAAGAACCGCGCGCACGGCCGCTTCCGGCTCGCGTTCCAGCAGATGAAACAAGGCAGGCATCGCCTCGCGGACAACCTCCCACCGCGGCGGCACGTAACGCGAGGTCCGCAGGTAGACGGCGTCATTGCGGTAACCGGCCAGCGCGGACGGTGCAATCAGTCCGGCGCCCACACACGGCTGAAACAGTTCGCGGTACCACTCCCGGTGAGCGGCGCGTACGAGGCGCCCGGCATTGGCTCCGCCGACGATCCCGGCGATATTGCCCTTGACGATTTGAAAGGCCTGCCAATAACCGCGCGCGGCCAGAGCGTCGCGACTCTGCCGGTCGGCGTCATGACGATCGGGGTCCCAACTGCCCGCCCTCACCCGCTCGATCAGTTCGTCCGGAACGTTGTATCCTTCGATCGACAAGGAGTGGTACGCATCGCTCCGATACACCTCGTCGATGGACCGCAGATAGGCGTTCCTGTTGCGCGGCAAGCCGGGCGGCTTCGGAAAGACTTCGAGGACCTTGCCCCGCATCGCCTCCCACATCGCGCGGATGCGCCCCACAATGGGTGCGACGGTTGCGTCCCCAGCCGCGAATTCCGGCTGGCCGGCAAAGGGATCGGTCTCCCGCACGGCGTATCCGGCGGCCTTCATGGCGGCGGCGATTTCGTCGGCGGCCTCCAAGCGCCCGATGTGCCGGAATGCGCCGGTCACTCGGCCGGCTACGACGGATCGGCCCCCATCGAGAAGCCGCCGGAGCACTTCCGAGGCATCCGGTAAACTCGCGATGGCGACTTCCAATTCAATGGGATGGGTCCTGAAGAGAGTTTCCGACGCCTTGACCAGTGCCGCCGCCGGCGAAAAGAGGCGCAGGCCCTCCCGCGTCACCAGATCCGCCGCCGGCGGCATCTGCGGCTGCCTCAGATCGTAGAGGGACGTGCCGAAGGGCAGGGCGACTTTGTTGTTTGTGCCCTTGGGCGTGTAAACGATGACCTGGGATGGGATGACGGTGTTCTCCGCGTGGATGAGAAGCGACTGCTCGGGAGACAGGCACCACTCCCTGCCGAAGCGTTCGCGGCAGTACCGCGCGCAGAACTCCCAGAACGACGCGTACCACGGGGTGCTGTCCCCGTCGCGGGTTCCCGGACTGGAGGAACTCAGCCATCCCTTCAGGACCTCCTGGAGGAAGCCGTTCCGGAGCAACCGTTGGCGGTGGACGCGGCTCAGCTCCTGCGATTGAAAGACCCGCCGGCCGGTCTTCTGAAGCTTGCGAAGAGCCGCCAGCGATGCCGCGAGCCGTTGGTTTGGAGTGGCCACTCGATCCCCCTGTTCCGGGCGACGGCTGCAAGTTTCCGCGGCCGTATCTGTACAAGTATATAGCGCTGTATGGTTACAAGTCAATGATGTTGTGTGGTGACAAGTTTATGATGCTGTTGGCTGGCCGCCGCAGCGATGTGATACCCTAATGCGGGCCGCACGGCCAAACGAGGAATTGTGGCCAGGAAGGGAATCTATGTCACGACGCGAAGTGTTACGGCGCAGTTTCTTCGGCGCTACCGCCGCAGCCGGAGCCGCGGCCATCGCTCACCCGGTCAACATGGCCGCGCAGGCAGCCGGTCTCAAGTCCGGCGACCTGCCGGACCTCACCGTCAAGGAGGCCAAGATCTACGTCACCGACCTCGGCAGCATCCGCCAGAACCCGGGCGGTCTGGGCGGCGGGTCGGAGATCGCCTCCCTGGTGACGGCCAGCGGGATTGAAGGCAACTTCACCCTCGGGAACCGGGGTAACCCTCCGGGCTGGGTGGACTTCGCCAAGTCCACCTGTGTCGGCAAGAACCTGTTTGACATTCTGCCAACCGTGGCCTACATCCCCAATCAGACGCGGCCAGGCGGGATGGGGGGCGGCGCCGGAGCGCCAGCGCCGGGTACAAGCGGCGGAGCGCGCGGTGGGGCGGCGCCGGCGGCGGGAGCCGGAGCGCCGGCCGGAGCCAGAGGCGGTGGCGGCGGCAGAGGCGGACCGTTTATCGGCGGCTTCAACCCGGGCTTTGCCAGCCGGCCGCGTGGAACCTCGGGGCCAAACGTGCACGCCGCAGCCTGCGACTTCTGCCTGTGGGACATCCTGGGCAAAGCCGTGAACCGGCCCATCTACAAGATCCTGGGAGGCGCCAAGGACAAGGTGCTGGCCTATGCCAGCTCACAACACCTGGCCAATGTGGAGGACTTCGGACCGGACGCTCTCAAGGCCAAGGCGGCGGGATTCAAAGCCTATAAGATCCACCCGGGTGGAGGCCAGCGCAGGAGCGGCGGGCAGATCCCGGCCTACCTGGGCCACATCGAGGAGATCAAAGAGGTCCGCAAGGCGGTGGGAGACGATTACACCCTTCTGTACGACGCCGTGCAGCGCTACAACTACTACGAGGCGTTGAGGGTCGGACGGGTGCTCGACGAGTACGGGTACGTGTCCTTTGAGGACCCCATGCCGACCACCGACCTCGATAGCCTGGTGGAACTGCGGCAGCACCTGGACGTGCCCACCGAGGTGGGGGAGTTCATCACGAACATTTACGATTACGGCGAGTACATTCGCAGGGGCGCGATGGGGATCGCACGGCTGATCGCGGACAACCTGTGCGGCATCACCGGGTCGTTCCGGGTGGGCCAGTTGGCCGACACCTTCGCCCTGCCGTGCACGCCGCACAACTGGGGCAGCTTCTTCGACGTGGCGGCGGCCTTCCAGTTGGAACTGGCGCTGCCCAACTGCTACTGGTTCGAGATGCCGTGGCCGTGGGAGTACCCGGACCGGCCGTACGTGAAGCACAAGTTCCGGGTCGATGCGGAGGGCTACGTTCCGGCGCCTACAGAGCCGGGCATGGGATATCCGCTCGACCGCGATGCGCTCGACAAGATCATGATCCGGGTTGACCGCTGAGGCGATCCGTTTCCGGCGAAGTAGAGGGCCAGTGAGCGGGCCAGCTCTCTTTTGAGCCAGTCCGACGCCACCTTCGGCCGCCGCATCCGCCTGGCGCGTCCGCCCACCCACCAGCGGCTCCGGCAACTGCACCAGCGAGCCGGACAAGTCGAAGGCACTCGGGAGACAATTGTTCTGGGATTGGGTGAGGGCCGGATGCGGCAGTTGGTGGTGGGCGACATTCACGGATGCTACGAGGAGCTGGCGGCGCTTCTCGATAAGGCCGGGATTTCAGAGGCCGACGAGATCGTCTCGATCGGGGACCTGATTGACCGCGGGCCGGATTCGCCGGCCGTGCTGGACTTTTTCCAGACCGCGCCCAACGCCTGGTCGCTGTTTGGAAATCACGAGCGCAAGCATCTCATGGCCTGGTTGGGCCGGGGCGGTCTCACGCCATCGCAGGCGTTGGCGCGCGATCAATTTTCGCCCGACAAGTACGCCGGCGCGATCGAGTACATGCGAACCCTCCCTCACGCGTTGGACCTGGATCACGCGTTGTTGGTCCACGCGTTTTTAGAGCCCGGGCTGGCATTGGACCAACAGGATGAGCGCGTGCTGGTGGGGACTCTCGGCGGGCAACGGCATCTCGAACGGACGTATGCGCGCCCGTGGTGGGAGTTATACCGAGGCGCGAAGCCTCTCATCGTCGGCCACCGCGACTACCAAGGCAATGGCGAGCCATTTGTATACCGCGACCGGGTGTACGGAATCGACACCGGCTGTTGCCGCGGCGGGAGGCTCACCGGGATCCTGCTGCCGGAATTCCGCGTGGTGCAGGTTTCCAGCCGGAAGAACTACTGGGCGGAAGCCAGAAAAACCGGCGACGAAGAAGCGGACTGAGCGCCGGCGCATGGGATCTTTAGTTGCCACACCCCTGCGCCAAATCACGCACCCCGGCCCTATCCATGCTGCCGTAAGACTCCACAAATGTGTTAATTTTCCACGGCCTTCCCGCCTTGGCCCGCCGATTGCTACCATATCGGATTCACGCGAAAGGACTGTCCCGTGACCCAAGCTGCGACTGAATCCAAACCCGAATCCTTGCGGGCCCTCCCCGGCGACGATGTCCGCCAGATTCTGTGGCGCTTCGAGGACCGGTTCGATCTTCAGATGCTGGTGCAATCCGTGCGGGCGGTGGCACGCGGCCCGGTAGCCCGCCTGGTGGCCGAGGGCGCACGCAACACCCACGAGTGGACCCCCGAGAAACAGGCGCTGTTGCAGGCGTTCGACGAGAGCGGCGTCACGGGCGTCTTCATGGACCCGTCCGAGGGCGGCTTCATCGAAGGCCCCAAGAACCTGGCGCTGGCGCTGGTGGCCTTCGAACTGGCGTGGGTGGATGCCGGCGCGGCCACCGGCAGCCTGGCCGGATGCCTGGCGCTATCGCCCATTCACGAGCGCGGCACCCCGGAGCAGCGCAAATACTACATGAGCCGGTGCGCCCCACCGCAGCCCGGCGAGGACCGCAAACCCTGGCGCGGCGCGTTTTGCCTCACCGAGCCGCTCCCCTACGTGGGCGTCGAAACCGGCATGCTGAGCGGCAAGGTCCGCGTGGCCGAGTGGAAGGAGGGCGAAGAGCCGATCCTGCACGTGGAGAAGCGCGGCCGCTTCATCACCAACATGGGGTTCGCCAACTTCGTGACGGCGGCGGTGGAATCCGACGACCCGCGCATCAAGGGCACCTGCAAGATCATTCTGGAGGAAACCGACCCCGGCGTTTTCGACCGCGGCGTGCCCACCCGAAAACTGGTGCACCAGCTTTCCTCGACGCGCGATCCCATCTTTAATCTGAAAGTTCCGGCCTCGCGCATCGTGGGCGGCTACACGGTGAAGGACGGCGTCATCATCCCGCGCTACAACCACGGCGAGGTCATCGAGGCGGTCTTCCGCCGCACCCGCGTGACGGTGGGCATCATGACCTCGGCCAAGCTGCTGAGCGCCATCGAGCCGGTGATCCGCTACGGCCGCACGCGCTTCCGCGGCGGAGCCATCGCCACGCCCGGATCGCCGCGCTACGAACTGGGCCTGCAGCTCAAGCAGGACGTGGTGCACCGCCTGGTGGAAATCTGGGCCACCGGGGAAGCCAGCGCGTCGCTGGGGTTCCAGGCGGCGCGGGTGTGCGATCAGGTGGACCCGGTCGAAAAGCAGATGCTCGAAATCATGGCGGCGCGCGGCATCGCCGGGGGCTCGGCCACCATGAAGGCCATGCGCAAGGTGCAGAAGGACGCCATCGAGTTTCTGAACGGCAACCGCCCCGAGCTGGGTGAGGACACGCTGGTCGAATATGCGCTGCTGGATTCGGTGGTCAACGTCCTCTGCCCGGCCTGCAAGCTGTGGAACACCGGGCACGGCGCGCGCATGATGCGCGAAGCCGTCAGCCTGATGGGCGGCTACGGCATCACCGAGGATTGTCCCGGCTTCCTGGGGCATAAATGGATGGACGCGCAGTTAGAGGCCACTTACGAAGGTCCCGAGGCCGTGCAGCGGCGTCAACTTAGCGTCACCATGACGGACGACCTCTTCCTCACGCAGTTCCGCCAATGGGTTCGCGAGATGCGCGAGATCGCCAACCACCGGCCGGGTACCGGCGCCTGCGCCCTGGCCACCGCCATGCAGCTCTGGCTGTGGACCCTGGAGCGGCTGCAAAAAGTCACCGACGCCGACGGCGGCAAGCTGTACCAAAGCTCGCGGCAGGGAGTCACCTTCCCGCTGGCCGATGCCTTGTGCTTTCTGCTGGCCTCGCGCGCGCAGATCCTCGACCTCATCGAACTGGAAAAGAAAGGCCCGGCCAATCCCACCGTGGCCGAGGGCCTGCCCGGCCTGGTCCAGTTCCTCGGCGACCTGTGCCACGTGCAGGCGGCCCGCGCGGCCGGCGAAGTGGGCCGCATCTGCGCCGAACTGGTCCACGGATACAACCGCCATCCCGCCTGGGACACCGAAGGTTGCGCATCCTGTTACCAGGCCGACGACCTGGATGCCATGGAGGAACTGATTCCCGGAATCGCCGCCGCGGCCCGCGGGTATGCCGACGTGATCGAAAGCGACGGCACGCACCCGCTCAAGGCCGGACCGTGCGTGCGCTTCGAGGGACTGGACCAGTTCGGCCGCCTGCGCATGCGGCTGGACGGCTGCCTGACCGGATCGCAACTGGCCAAGGACCGCGCCGCCGAAGCGCTGACCAAGGTCATGATACCGGAAGCCGCGAGTTACCCCGTATGAGCGAAGAAAAGACAGATCGTGCGGCGATGGACCGTCCCTCCATGGACCTGGACATCGCCTGCGTAGGATTCGGTCCCGCCATGGCCGGTTTCCTGGCCGTGCTCTCGCGCCACCTGGCGAATCCCGACGGCACTCCCGCCATCGAAAGCAAGACCATGCCGGGGATGCCGCTGCAAGTGGCCTGCTACGAGCGCGCCGACGGCATCGGCTTCGGCGTTTCGGGCGTGGTCACGCGCGCCCGCGGCATCCGCGCCACGCTTCCCGATTTGGATTTCAGCCGCATTCCCATGGCGGCGCCGGTGGTCGAAGAGAAAGTCGTCTACCTGCTCGATCCGGTGGGCGCCAGCCTGCGGTCCCTCACTCTGCGCATGGCGGATGGCGCCATCCGCGCGCTGCGGCTGCACCGTCACTACGGCTTCGAGCTTCCCTGGGTTCCTTCGTTCCTGCACAAGCGCGGAGGCGTGGTGCTGTCGATGGGACAGTTCATGCAGTTCCTGGGCGGCGAAATATCCGCCGGCGGGGTGGTGCAGATCTGGCCGGGCATGCCGGTGGCGGAAGCGCTGATCCAGGATGGCGCGCCCGGTGTGCGGGGTATCCGCCTGGCCGACCAGGGAGTGGACCGCGATGGCAAGCCGCAGGATAACTTCATGCCGGGGATGGATATCCACGCGGCCCTGACGGTGGTGGGGGACGGTCCGGTGGGCGCGGTGGGCCGCCAGTTGGACGAGAAGTTCGGCTTGCCCCAAGCCCATCACCAGCGCGAGTGGGCGGTGGGAATGAAACTGGTGGTGGACCTGCCGGAGGGCAGCCCGCTGAAGCCCGGCGAGGTGTTTCATACGTTCGGTTTCCCCGAACCCGAGATCTTCGGCTTTCTCTACGTGCATCCCGGCAACGTGGCCACGGTGGGGATTTTTCTCCCGTCGTGGTTCCGCAGCCCCATGCGCACCTGCTACCGCTACCTGCAGCATTTCGCCATGCACCCATACATCTGGCGTCACCTGGCGGGCGGAAAACTGCGCAGTTGGGGCGCCAAGTCGCTGCAGGAATCCGGCCGCCGGGGCGAGCCGTTCCTGGCGGGCGACGGGTACGCGCGCATCGGCGAAGGGTCGGGCAGCACCAACGTGCTCACCGGTTCGGGAGTGGACGAGGCGTGGACCACCGGCGTTCACCTGGCGCAGGCGGTTCTGGAACTGGCGCGCGAATCGCAGCCGTTCACCAGGGAGAACCTGGAGCGCACCTACCTGGCGCGGCGGCGTGGAAGCTGGCTGGAAACGGAACTGCGCACCGCGGAAAAGGCCCGCGACGGTTTCCATCGTGGCGTGGTCACCGGCCTGTTCGGAATGGCGCTGGCGGGGCTGACCGGCGGCCGGCATTCCCTCGGCGGCGAGCCGCAACCCATGCCCGAGCCGGAGCGGTATTACGCCGCCAAGATGCCGCCCGCGGATTTTCACCGCATCGTGGATGCCTGCCGCGCCAAGGGAGTGCCGGCGCACGACGCGCTGATGGACGCCTGCGGCTGGCCGCAGATTCCCTACGACGGAAAACTGCTGGTGACGCACCAGGATGCCCTGCTGATGGGCGGCAAGGTGCAGGCGCCGGCCGGATACGCCGACCATGTGCGCTTCCTGTACCCCGATTTCTGCGAAGCCTGCGGCTCCAAGGTGTGCATCGAGATGTGCTCGGGTCAGGCCCTCACGCCCGGCCCCAAAGGCGTCCCCATGTTCGACCGGGAGAAGTGCGTGTATTGCGGGGCCTGCGTGTGGAACTGCCAGGCGCCGCTCGACGACGATCCGCCGCGGAGCAACATTGCATTCGGAGCCGGCGCTGGCGGCTTGCACTCGACGGAGAATTAGGAGATGTTGCGGCCGGATGCTGTGGGGCAGGTTGTCAACCCGCCTCTACGGGGGTGCAGACCGCCGCGCGGGCGAGCTTCGCTCGCCGGGCCGATTACGGGTGCCCCCTGGGCGCGGCCGCAGGTTGACAACCTGCCCCACAAGGCTTTGGCCGGCAGCGGTAGCTAACCAAACGGAACTTATGACACCTTTTCAAATCGTAGTTTGCGGAAGCATCGTGCCGGATCCGCTGCAGACGCTGGAGCCGGTAACCACGGCTTCCGGGCCCGCTCTCAAGAATGAAATGATGCTGCCCGCGGTGCTCGACCCGTGGGCCGGCCACGCCCTTTTCGAAGCCGCCACCCTGGCGCGGCAGGCCGCGGGCAGCCGGGTCTGGCTGGTCAGCCTGGCTCCCAAAGCCAAGCTGCAACAGGTCATGATGACCGTGGCGCAGAAGGCGCCGTTCGAGCTGGTGGCGCTGGACGGGCCGGCCTCGGGATTCACCGATTCCTTCGAAACCGCCGCGGCCCTGGCGGGGGCCATCGAGGCCATCCCGGGCCTCGACCGGCAACGCCTGCTGCTGTTCGGCGGATGGGAATCGGCGTCCCGCGGCGCCGGATCGACGCTGCAGATGGTGGGCGAGCGCCTGGGCATCGCCGAACAGTTTCAGGGCGTGGACCAACTTACCGTGCGCGCCGATGGCAGCCTGGAAATCCTGGAGCGCATCGAGGGCGGCAAGCACCAGGTCTCGGTGTGCGCCGCGCCCCCGGCGGCGCTGGGATGGGCCACCGGAAACCTGCCGGAGCCGCGCAACAATCCGCAGGTCGGCATGGTGAACATGCGGGCCGTGATGCCGGCGCTGCAACGCGCCAGGCCGGCGCCGGTCGCGAACGCCGGCCTGAGCTTCGTCTCGGTCAGTTTGCCGAAACAGCAGCGCGAAACGCGCGTGGTGAAGAATGTTCCGGCCGAAGAGATAGCCCGCGAAATCGTCGCCTGGATCGGGGAGGAATAACGTGGAATCCATACTGCTCCTGCTGCATACGGAACCGGACGGCTCGCTGGCCAAGCCCGCGCTGGAGGCTTTGACGGCGGCGCTTTCGCTGGGCGGCGATCTGACCGTGGGGCTGGCGGGCGCGAGCGTGCAGCCGGGGGCCGACCGGATCGCGGGTGCCGGCGCGAGACGCATCCTGGCGGTGGTGGGCGAGGCGTTCGGCGAGCAGCGCTACTCGACCGACGCGGCCGCCGCCGAAGCGCTGGCGCGGGCCTCGGGCGCGCAGATCGTGCTGGCGCCCTCCACATCCCGCTGGTCGCGCGCTCTCCCGGGCGTGGCTTACCGCCTGGGCGGCCGGGTGGACACGCACGCGACCGGGCTGGCCATACAGAACGGCGTCCCGGCCGTCGCGCGCTGGTTCTACCGCCAGCGCATGGAGGCCGTGCTGACGCGCACGGCGCGGCCGTGGGTGGTGCTGCTGGATAACGGCTGCGTCCCCGCCTGGGACGGCGCGGCGGCGCGCGCGGTGGTGGAACTTGTGGCCGTGGAAGCGCCGGCCACGCGCACCACTGTGACCGGCACGCGATCTCCGCAGGCCGGCGAGCAGACCATCCGGCCCGACGCCAGGCTGCTCTTCGTGGCGGGCGCCGGCTGGACCAAGAAACAGGCCGACGGCGCGGTCCACGCCGCCGACGCCGAGAAGCTGATTCTCGACTTCCTGCGCGCCACCCAGGCGTCGCTGGGCGGCAGCAAGTCGCTGGTGGATCTCAGCGGCGAAGGCGAAGCCGTGTTGCGGTTCATGACGCACATGAACCAGATCGGCCAGACGGGCGCGACGCCGCGCCATCCCAAGGGCCTTTCCACCTGCTGCCACGGGGAAGAACCGCACGCCGTGGGATGGCGGTTCATCGGCTCGCGGCGCGCCATCAACCTCGATCCCAACTGCGGCTGGGCCCGCGGCAAGGCGGACGTGTTATATGTGGCCGACGCCTTCGAGGTGATGGGCCACGTGAACCGGCTGCTTCAGGAGTGAAGGCGGCAGGCCCGGGGCGGTCTCCGATCCGCGCTGCCGCCTGTGCGGTAAAGGCAACAGCGTGAAGTACTTTCAACGATTTTTGTGACACCTCGCCAGCCTTTTTTCCCGCCAATGTTTGTTATCGTAGAGAGTTACCACTTGTGGAGGTCACGAAATTGAGGAGCAGTCTGTTCGTGTGTCTGCTGGCATCGGCCTTCTCGGCCGGCGCCTGGGCGCAGCCATCCGCCGGATTCGGAGCTGTCGCTGGAACCGTCATCCAGTCCGGAAGCGAAGGAATGCCGGACGCCGAAGTCGTGTTGTCCAATTCCGTGCTGGGCCTGGAAATCACCGTAATGACGACCGACGACGGCATGTTCAGCGCGTCGGCGGTCATTCCGTCCGCGGAGTACTCCTTGAAAGTGAGTCACAAGGGATATTCGGCGTGGAAGTCCGGCGTCTTCGCCATCTCCACCGGACAGACCGTGCGGGTGTACGTGGTGCTGGAGCCGGACAACGTCGAGAAGCCGGTTCCCTCCAGCGGCGAATTCGTTTTCTCCAACGATGGAACCACCACCACGGCGGATATCGCCGCCGGAAACGAAGTCCGCAGCCTGCCCGGCAGCGGGCGCCCGGAGGAACTGGTTTCGCTTGCCACGGCGATGCACCAGGCGGAGATCGCGCCGGGGGCGACGGTCGCGCGCAGCCTGCCATTCCCCAACGCCGTGCAGGTGGACGGCATCGGCTCGGCGGCTTCCTATCCGCAGGAAACCGCCGGCGTTCCGCGCCAGCTTCCGCGCGACTCCATCGAAAGCGTGGCGGTCGTCACCAGCGGCTTCGCGGCGGAATTCGGGCGCTCCATCGGCGGCATCGTCGACACCAGCACACGCACGGGAGGCGCCAAGTATCACGGCGCCGCGTACGAATACTACCGCAACCCCAACCTGGCTTCCGACGACGCCTTCGCCGCCGGTTTCGACGTCCGCCAGACCGAGTACCGCAGCGGCATCGACATTGGGGGCCCCATCCTGGGCAGCGACGAGTTTTTCTTTTTCGCCAATGCGGAACTCATGAACCGGGACGCCCAGGCGCTGAACCGCATCACCAACCCGTTGATCGCCGATCCCAGCGGCACCACCGTGCTGGCGGCCAATTGCACGGCGACGGCGGCGCAGTGCACCGCGGCCGCCAAGTTCCTTCAGCCGGAGATGAACAAGCTGATGCCGGACTGGGAGCATTCCGACGACGCGTTCCTCAGGCTGGACTACCGCCGCGAGGATGGCAACAGCTACACGCTGGATGCCAACGCGCTGCGCTGGCACGCTCTCAGCCTGGCGGAAAACGAATCGGTGGCGCCCAACGGAGGCCTGATCGGCGATCCCATTTTGCACGACGACGTGCGCTTCGCCAAGTTCGGCTGGACGAGCACCGGCTTCACGTCGGAGAACAACCTGCGTGTGGGCTGGGTCAAGAACCGCGTGGCCGAGTATCCTGTCACGCCGCTGACCTTCACCGGATTCACCGGCGTGACCATCGCCGGGACCCCCGTCGCGGAGAGCCAGAAGTGGACCACCTTCACGCCCAACGAGGACCGGGTTCAACTGGTGGAGAACTTTCGTTTCGCGGTCAACCGGCACCAGTTCCAGTTCGGCATCGACGCCAGCGACACCAACGACCACCTGGCTTCGCTGCCCTACCCCTCCGGCTTGTACGCCTATCCGTCGCTCACCGCGTTCGCCCAGGATTACAGCTTCAGCGGTTTGAAGAGCTACGCCACTTTCGATCAGACGCTGGCCCAGCCGAATCGCACATTTGTCACCGAGGAACTGAACGGGTACTTCTCCGACATCTGGAGGGCCACGGACCGGATCACGCTCAACTACGTGGTGCGCTATGAAAAGCCCAGGCTTCCAAAACCGCCGGCGGCCAACGCGGCTTACTTCGCCACCGGGGAGATTTCGTCGCCGGGACTGGATTTCTCCCCGCGCATCGGCGTAGCCTACCAACTGAACCAGCAGACCGCGATCCGCGGCGGCTATGGGTATTACTATGCCCCCTTCACCGGCCAGATTCTGGACGCGCTGTACCTTGGCAACGCTTTGTCGCAGACCCCCATTACCGTGACTCCGGGCGAGAAAGGCTCGCCGGCGTTCCCCAACGTGATTACCACCAGCAACATCCCCACCGGCGCCACCGACATTGTGCAGACCGGCAGCAAGTTTCGAAATCCCTTCACGGAGCAGGCCACCCTGACCATCGAGAGGCGTATCGGCCACCACTCCACGTTCACGCTGGGGGGCGTCCAGGACCGGGGGCGCAAGATGTGGAATACAGTGGATAGCAATCTCGAGCTTCCGGCCACGGTTAGCTCCACCAGTCCGAAAACGCCGCAGTTCGAAACCTATACCATCCTCGACGCCGCGGGGCAGGCCAGCCGGTATTACACGACCTCTTACTACACCGGCAGGAACGATACCAACGTGGCTCACGTCTACAACCTTCAGAACAACGCATCGTCGTGGTATTACGGCGGGACGGCGCAGTGGCTGACGCAGCTTTCGCACGGCCTGAGCGTTTCGGCGGCCTACACGTTTTCGCACGCCATCGACAACATGGGGCCCGGTTCGGCGGCGGGCTTCGTCCTGATGGGCGGCACCACCAGCAACATCAACGACGACCGGGGCATTTCGGCGCTGGACCAGCGCCACCGCGCCACGATGCGGGTTGCCTGGCAGCCATCCGTGGCGGACCAGTCGGCCGCCGGCCACCTGCTCAACGGGTGGACCATCTCCGCGATCGCCACCGGGTCTTCGGCGCAACCGGTCACGCCGCTGGTCGAGATTCAGGGCCAGCAGTTCTCCGGCGCAACCATGCTGTACACCACTTCCCTGAGCGGCTCCGGAGGATGGGCGCGGGCGGCTTTCGATCCCGTCGGCAACCTGCGCACCGCTCCGCAATACAACCTGGACCTGCGCGTGGCGCGCCGTTTCCGGGTGAGCGCGCGCTTCCAGGGAACGCTGGGGATCGAGGCCTTCAATCTGCTGGACCGGCAGGCCGCCACGGTGGTGAACCCGCTGGCCTATGTTTCGAACGAGCAGTACGTCGCCGGGTCGACGGTGACCCAGATCGGAGTCGTCAAGCCCTTGCCCAGCGCGGGAACCGGCATTGCCTCGCTGGGCTCCTCCGACGGCACCAACGCCCGGCGATGCCAGATCGAGCTCCGCATCTCGTTCTGATGCGGGAGCGCACCGGCCGGGCGCCAGCCGCCGGCACTTGAAACTGTGTTACCCTGAGGCAATCTGCGACTGCGACAACCTCACTGATAACCCCCACCCTGGAGGATGGATGAATCCGCAAGAAGTATTGGAATTTGCAAAAAAGAACGATGCCAAGCAGCTCGATTTGAGGTTTACCGACATTCCGGGCTTGCAGCATCATGTTTCCTACCCCATGAGCGAGTTGGACGAAGCCAGCTTCGAAGAGGGCTTCGGCATGGATGGGTCGAGTATCCGCGGCTGGGCGGCGATCCATGAGAGCGACATGTTATTGATCCCCGACCCCAACACCGCGATCATGGACCCGTTCGCCGAAACACCGACGCTGGTGATGATCGGGAACGCCAAGGACCCGGTCACCAAGCAGCGGTACGAGCGCGACCCGCGCTGGATCGCCGAGAAGGCCGAGTTGTACCTGAAGAACACCCGCGTTGCCGATACCGCTTACTTCGGCGCCGAAGCCGAGTTCTTCATCTTCGACAACGTGTGTTTCGACCAGAACCAGCACTGTGGCTTCTATTACATCGACGCCGAGGATGGCCGCTGGAACTCGGGCCGCCGCGAGGACAACCTGGGATACCGTCCGCGGTACAAGGAAGGCTACTTCCCGGTGCCGCCCACCGATCATTACCAGGATCTGCGCAGCGAAATGGTGCAGGTCATGATCAAGTGCGGGATGCACATCGAGTGCCACCATCATGAAGTCGCCACCGGCGGCCAGGCCGAGATCGATCAGCGGTTCGACACGCTGGTGAAGTCGGCCGACAACATGATGTTGTACAAGTACATCACCCGCAACGTGGCCAACCAGTACGGCAAGACCGTCACCTTCATGCCCAAGCCGCTCTTCGACGACAACGGCAGCGGCATGCACACCCACCAGAGCCTGTGGCAGGGCGACAAGCCGTTGTTCGCCGGCGATTGCTATGCCGGTTTCAGCCAGATGGGGCTGTACTACATCGGCGGCCTGCTCAAGCACGCGCGCGGTCTTTCCGCCATCATCGCTCCGACCACCAACAGCTACAAGCGCCTGGTGCCGGGATTCGAAGCTCCGGTCAACCTGGCGTACTCGCGCCGCAACCGCTCGGCCGCCTGCCGCATTCCCATGTACTCGGCCAATCCCAAGGCCAAGCGCGTGGAATTCCGGCCGCCCGACACCGCCGCCAATCCCTATCTCGCCTTCGCGGCCATGCTGATGGCCGGCCTGGACGGCGTGCTCAACAAGATCGACCCCGGCGAACCGCTGGACAAGGACATCTACGATCTCTCACCCGAGGAGATGAAGTGCGTGCCTTCCATGCCGGGATCGCTGGAGGAAGCCCTGAGCTGCCTGGAAGACGATCATGCCTTCCTGCTGCGGGGCGACGTGTTCACCGAAGAACTGCTCGAGACCTTCATCGATTACAAGCGCAAGAAGGAAGCCGACGCCATTCGCTTGCGCCCGCATCCGTACGAATTCGCGCTGTACTACGACATTTAGCGGCCGGCGGAGCGGGCCATGCGCCTGCTCCGCGAGCCGATGTTTCACCGCGAGGCCTCCCGCGCTTTCCATGGCGGGAGGCCTCGCGATTTTTGCGGGCGGCCCATCCACAGAGGGAATCGGCTACAGTAGGAAACGTGAAGCATCGTCGCGCGGAAGAGATGGTGGGGCACGAGTGGGCGGCGTGGTATGCCCTGAGCCCCGCTGAGCGTTTCCTTGAGTCCGCCAGGCAATGGGAGACCTATCTCGCGCTTGGAGGATCGCTTGACCCAGAGCCCGATACTCAAAGCCCTTTCTTCGATCCGGCGGAGTGGCGCGAGAACGCTTCTCATGGGCGGCCAGGCGTGCGTATTCTACGGCGCAGCGGAGTTTAGCCGCGACCTGGACCTCCTGATCCTGGCGGACGCGACGAATGTGGCGAACCTGAAGCGCGCGCTCGACGCTCTCGACGCCGAAGCGATTGCCGTTCCCCCTTTGGAAGCGCGGCATCTTTTGCGCGGGCACGCGGTCCATTTCCGCTGCCGCCGGGAAGACGTCGCCGGGCTGCGAATCGATCTGATGTCCGCTCTGCGCGGCGTCGCCAGCTTCGAGGAGCTATGGGGCCGCCGTACCACCATCGAGGTTGCCGGCGCGCCCATCGATCTGCTGGCAATGGCAGATCTGTTGCGCGCGAAAAAGACCCAGCGCGACAAGGACTGGCCGATGATCCGGCGCCTGGTCGAGCAGAGCTACTTCGAGCATTCTGCGAACGCGACACAGGAACTGGTGCGGTTCTGGCTGCGCGAGCTGCGCAGCCCCGAACTGCTGGTGGAAGCGGCCGGCGCGCACCCCGGGTTGGCGGGCGCCGAGGCCGGTTTTCGCCCGGCCGTTCAAGCTGCGCTCGCGGGGCGCCTGGATGCCGTGAGCGAAGCGCTGGAGGCTGAAGAGCGGGAGGAACGCCGCAAGGATCGGGAATACTGGGCCCCGCTCAAGCGGGAGCTGGAGGAGTTCCGGCTGGGCCGAGGGAGGAAGTAGGAGAATGCCTCTCCGCCGCCGGGAGATATAATTGCAATCGTGGTCCGGTCAGCCTAATCCATGCCCAGCCCGCTCGACGCCATCCGGCCCGGTCCGGGCCTTCCCGACCGCATCGCGGAGCGCATTCAGGCTTCCCTGGCCTCCGTTCCCGACCCCGAAACCGCCAGCCACTACCTCCGCCGCCTGAGGCAGGAATCGGCCGCCGCTTTCGACAGGATCGTCAACTCTCCGGCGGCGCTGCAATGCGCCGTGCAGCTTTTCTCGCACAGCCGGTTTCTATCGGAAGCGGCCATGCAGCGGCCGGAGGCGATTTTGGAGGTCGCCAATTCGGGAAGCCTCTACCGCGTGCTGACGATGGAGGGCTACGAGGAGCGGCTCTTCGAGTTTCTCGGCAAGGACCACCTGGGAGTGCCCACCGCCGTCGAACTGGCGCGCTTCCGCCGGCGCCAGATCCTGCGCATCGCGCTGCGCGACGTGCTGGGCGTGGCCACGCTTACGGATGTCACCGGGGAGTTGTCCAGCCTGGCCGACGCCATTCTGGATGTCGCCCTCGCGCGCATCCGCGCCGAACTGGTGGCCGTGCACGGCGAGCCGCGCCTGCCCGACGGCACGCGCTGCGGCTTCTCGGTGATCTCGCTCGGCAAGCTGGGCGGCGAGGAGCTGAACTACAGTTCCGATATCGACCTGATGTTTCTCTACGGCGGCAACGGCGAGACCGACGGCCCGGCTCCCATCACCAACAAGGAGTTCTACAAGAAGGTCGCCAACCGGTACATCGCCCTGCTGTCCACCTACACCGCCGATGGCCAATGCTACCGCGTGGACCTGCGCCTGCGGCCCGACGGCACGCTGGGCGAAATCGCCATCTCGGTGGAGGGCGCCCAGACGTACTACAACCAGCGCGCCCGCGACTGGGAAAAGCAGATGCTCATCAAGGCGCGGGTCTCGGCCGGCGACGAGTTGCCGGGGGCCACGCTGCTGGAGTTCGTCGAGCCGCTGATTTACCAGAGCTCGCTGGATTTCCGGGCGGTGGAAGCGATGTCGGAAACGCGCCAGCGGATCAGCGAGAAGATGGCCGCCAGGCGCGCTCCGAACGGCGGCCTGGACATCAAGCTGACGCCCGGCGGCATCCGCGACATCGAGTTCCTGGTGCAGTGCCTGCAGCGTTTGCACGGCGGGCGGGAACCGTGGGTGCGCCACGGCGGCACGGCGCTGGCCCTGTTCCGTCTGCGCGACAAGGGCCTGCTCTCCGCCGTCGAATATCCGCGCCTGTCGGCCGCTTACCGCTTCCTGCGCTACCTGGAACACCGGCTGCAAATGGAAGAGGACCGCCAGACCCACACCCTGCCGACGGACCCCGACGCGCTGGAACAACTGGCCGCCCGCATGCCCTGCGACAGCTCCGGATCGCGGCTCACCGTGGAAGTCATGCGCGCCACGCTGGACGAGCACCTGGCCGCGGTCCGCGAGACCTACGATCGCGTGGTGTACGCGCAGAAGCCCATGTACTACACGCCCGCGGGGGGCAACCTGCCGGCCGGGGCGGAGGATTTCGGCCTGGCCGAAGACGTCGAGCCCCGCGCTCCCTCCGCCACTCTGGCGGCCCTGCTGGAGCAGCGCGCGCCGCAACTGGCCGGAATCGTGGCGTCGAGCGGCCTGCGCCGCGGGCTGGAACGCTTCGAGCACTTTCTCGAGAAGGCCCAGACGGGGTCCGACATCCTGGAGCGTTTGAACCGCGACGCCGCGCTGGCCACCCGCACCATCGACATTTTCGAGCACAGCCCGTATTTCGCCGACGGCCTGCTGCGCGATCCCGAGTTGCTGTGTGAGATCGGCGAGCCGTTCCAACTGGAAGACGGCCCGCTCGCCGACGGCGCCGAACTGCGCCGCTTCTACCGCCGGCAGATGCTGCGCATCCAGAGCGCCAGCATGCTGGAAGCCACGCCCATTTTCGACGCGCTGGCGAAGACTTCGGTGCTGGCCGACAGCGTCATCGCCGCCGCCTACCGCATCGCCCTGGCGGAAGCCCCGCCGCCCTCGGACCGCTCCTACGCGCCCCACGACCAGATGATGGTGGTGGCTCTCGGCCGCCTGGGGATGCGCGAATTCGACCTGGGTTCGGACGCCGACCTGGTTTTCGTGATTCCCGACAGCGACGCGTTTGAGCACGTGTTCTGGACCGGCGTGGCCGCGCGCATGATCCAAACGCTGAGCGCCTACACCGGCGAGGGCGTCATGTTCGCTGTCGATACACGCCTCCGGCCCAGCGGGCGCGAGGGCGACCTGGTGCAGTCCGAGGGCGCCTACAAGACCTACTTCGCCGGCCACGCGGAGGCCTGGGAAGGCATCACCTACATGAAGTCCCGCGCGGTGGCGGGCAACCTGGAGCGGGCCACCGAATTTCTGCACGAGCTGCAGGTGGTCGACTGGCGCCGCTACGGCCAGGGCATGCGCTCCCGCCGGGAACTGGCCGAGATGCGCGCCCGCCTGGAACGCGAGCAGGGCCCGCGCAATCCGCTCAAGGCCGGAGTGGGCGGCTACTACGACATCGACTTCGCGCTGATGTACCTGCGGCTGCGCGGCGCCGGCATTTTCTACCGCGTGCTGAATACCCCGGAACGCATCGACGTGCTCGAGCGGATGGGGCACCTGGAGCGCGAGGACGCCGATTTTCTGCGCGAGGCCGCGGCCTTCTACCGCGCCGTGGATCACGGTCAGCGCGTCTCCACCGGCCATGCCGAAGGCAGCCTGCCCACCGCGCAGGCGCAGCTTGAAACGCTCACCAGCCTGGTGAACCGCTGGACCCCCGAGCACCTGCACAGCGCCCGGCTCGACATCACGCTGCGCGACATCCGCCAGCGCACCCGCGAGTTCTTCCACCGCCTTTTCGGAAACCCATGAGAGCCGAACGCGTCTCGAGATTCGCCGCTTCGCTCGGCATGGTGGGCGCGGTCCTGGCGGTGTACCGCACCCTGCTTCCCGTCAACAACACCACCGTAGCGCTCACGCTGCTGCTGGCGATTCTGGGAGTGTCGGCGCGATGGGGCCTGGCGGAAGCCACCGTGGCCTCCGTGTTGGCGGTCCTGGGATTCAATTACTACTTTCTCGAACCCATCGGCCGCTTCACCATCGACGATCCGCAGAACTGGGTTGCCTTCGGCGCGTTTCTGGTCACCGCCGTCACCGCCAGCCAGCTCTCCGCCTACGCCCGCCGCCGCACCGCCGAAGCCGAAGCGCGGCGTCTGGAGATCGAGAAGCTCTACACCCTGCTGCAAGCCATGACCCTCACTGGAAACGCCCGCCGGACGGTGCGCGAGTTCGTCCACCGCGTGGTGCAGATTTTCGGGTGCGGCGCGGCGGCGTTCTATTACAGCTCCACCGGCGACATCGTCCGCTCGGGGCCGGAGAGCGCGCCGGTGAGCGATCACGACCTGGTGGCCGCGGCCGAAATCGAAGAGCCGTCGATCGACCCGCGCCGCCGCACCTTCACCGCGCCAGTCCGCCTGGGAGGGCGCAGCCTGGGAAGCCTGGCGCTGGTCGGGCCGCTTCCCGCCGAAGCGACTCTGCGCGCCCTCGCCAACCTGGTGGCCATCACGCTGGAAAAGGCCCGCGCCATCGAGGACGCCAGCCGCGCCGAGGCCGGGCGCCAGAGCGAAGTGCTGAAATCGGCGCTGCTGGATTCCCTGGCGCACGACATCGGAACCCCGCTCACCTCCATCAAGGCCGCCGTCACCAGCCTGCTGGGCGGCGCGCCGGAGAGCGAACGCGAACTGCTGACCATCATCGACGAAGAGGCCGACCGTCTGAACCGCCTCTCGGCCGAGGTCATCGCCATGGCGCGCGTGGACGCCGGCAAACTGCACCTGGAGAAACGCGGCGTGGCGGCGGGCGAGCTGATCGGCGGCGCGCTTTCCGAGCTGGCCGGAGAGCTGCGCGGGCGCCAGGTGACGGTCGAGGCCGACGCGCTCCTGCCGCCCGTCGAAGCCGACCCGGAGCTCATCCAACAGGTGGTCAAGCACCTCATCGAAAACGCCATCAAGTATTCTCCGGAGGGGTCGCCCATCGCTATTTCGGCTACGCTTAAGAACAGGAGAATCGTGATCGGCATTGCGGACCGCGGCCCGGGCATCGAGGATGGCGAGCGCCTGCGCATCTTCGAGAGGTTCTTCCGCGGCCGCCGGCACCGCTTCGACACCAAGGGGACGGGCATGGGATTGGCGATCGCCAAAGGCATCGTGGAAGCGCACGGCGAGCGGATCTGGGTGGAGAGCGAGCGCGGACAGGGCTCGACGTTTTACTTCTCGCTGCCGCAGAGCGGAGCGCGTTCATGAGCGCCGGAAAAATCCTGGTGGTGGACGACGATCCGCAGATTCGCCGCGTGATGAAGGCCACGCTGGTGGGGCACGGCTACGAAGTGGTCACGGTGCGCACCGGCGAAGAGGCTCTCGAAAAACTGCCCGGCGAGATGCCCAACCTGGTGCTGCTCGACATGAACATGCCCGGCATCGGCGGCCTGGAAACCTGCCGCGCGCTGCGCCAGGGTTCCGACATTCCGGTCATCATCCTGACCGTCCGCAACAGCGAAAAGGACAAAGTGGCGGCGCTCGACGCCGGCGCCGACGATTACGTCACCAAGCCCTTCGGCATCGAGGAACTGCTGGCCCGCATCCGCGCGGCGCTGCGCCGCTCGCCGTCGTCCCCCGAGAGCGGCCCGCGCGGCTTTTCGTCGCCCGGCCTGGAGATCGATTTCGAAACCCGCCGCGTGCGCGCGCGGGGCGCCGACGTGCGCCTCACTCCCAAGGAATTCGAGCTGCTGCGCTACCTGGTGGCGCACGCCGGCAAGCCGGTGACGCACCGCGAACTGCTGCAAGCCGTCTGGGGCCCCGACCACGGCGACGAACCCGAGTATCTGCGCGTGTTCATCAACCAGGTGCGCAAGAAGATCGAGCCGGAGCCCGCCAAGCCCCGCTTCATCCTCACCGAACCCTGGGTGGGCTACCGGTTCGTCGAGCCGGAGTAGGTGCTGCTTTGTCCTACTATCTGCCCAGCCCTTCACACACCGCGACGGATTTTTGTGGGGCAGGTTGTCAACCTGCGGCGGACCCCCAAGCGGGGTGCCCCGGTAACCCGCCTTCCGCGAGCGTGTGCCAATGCCGCCCAGGCCGAGTGCGGGTGCCCCCTGGGCGCGGCCGCAGGATGCCATCCTGCCCTACAAAGGCGCGCCTTCCCCGCCACACTCGGCTACAATATCCGAAAGTGCCTAACTCCTACATGGCGCTGCGATGACCTACGGCCAAATGGGAGTCGTGGCGGGCCTCGAAGGCAGCTTCGAAGACTGCGGCAGGTGGCTGGTCCGCTCCATCGCGTCCTTCCTCAAAACTCATGACCAGTACGAGGCGGACCGCATTCGCGGAAAGTTCCTCAAGTTCTACAGCCAAGCCCCTCTGGCGGACCGGGAAAAGCTCGACGCCATCTGGCGCGAAGCCAACCTGGGGCCGTTCCCCGCCGCGCCCTCATAGCTTCCCCGCCCGCCAGGCTTCCAGAATCCGCCCGCCCACGGGCGCGGCGTCCGACCCGCCCGAGTAGCCCTGCAACACCACGGCCACCACGGCCTCCGGCGCGCGGCTGGGGACGAAGCCCGCGAACCAGGCGTGCGGCACTCCGGCGCGCGTCCTCACGCTGCCGGTCTTGCCGGCCACCACGGACGCCGCGCTGCGGGCGCGCTGCGCGGTGCCGTAGGCCACGGCGTCTTCCAGGCCCTCCAGCACCGGCCGCAGGCCCGCGGTTTCATTGCTGCGCAGCGCCAGCCGGAGATACGCCATCGCCAGCCCGGCCAGGGTGACGGCGACGCCCTGCTCGCCCAGAGCCTGCAGGCGCACCGCGTCCACGGTGGCGGCGCTGCGCAGGCGGCCGGAGGCTTCCCGCGGCCCCAGCAGGCCGGTGGGCGAGCGGAATCCGGCGCGGTCCAGCGCGCGCTCCAGTTCGCCGGAGTCGAAGCGCTCCGCCATCCGCGCCACGAAACAATTGCACGAGTACGCGATCGCCGTGCGCGGCTGCACGGACTCCGCCAGGCGCGGATGCGAGCAGTCCAGCGAATGCCCGGCGATGGTCAGCTTGCCGGGGCAGGGAAACGATTCCTCGGCGCGCAGCTTTCCCGACTCCAGCAGCGCCGCCAGCACGAACGGTTTGAGCGTGGACCCGGGCGGCAGCAGCGATTCCCCCGCCAGCGCCGGGTTGTGCGCCCCCAGCAGCCGGCGCGCGCGGACGTCCACCAGCAGCGCCGCGCCGGCGGCCGGTTCCAGGTAGCTCCCCAGAGCGCCGGGACCGGCGGCGCGGGCGGCGCAACCCGCGCCCAGAATCGCCGCGACTGCGTCCCGCCGCAACATTTCGATTCGAAACCTACATCTCCAGCACGTCGTGGTAGGCGTTGATCAGCACCCGCTTGGGCTTCTTCGGCAGCTTCACCTCCAGCTTGTCGTTAGTGGAGTTACCCACCATGCGAATGCTTCCAATGCGAACCAACTGGCCGTCCATATCCACATACAGCGGCACCTGCATGACAAAGTCCGGAGTTACCTCGCTCTGCGTCAGCGTGCCCTTCAGCAGCACCTTGCCGTCGGGCTCCGGCGTCAGCGTGTAATCGAACTTATACTTGGGAACGGTGGTGCCGTACACCCACTGGTTGAAGAACCAGCTCATGGTGTGGTCGCCCATGTCCATCGAGGGACGCATGTGTTTTTCCACCACGCGGGCGAAATCCTCCGTGCTGGCATTGCGGTTCATGTAAGTGGCCACGAAATCCTGCATCGTCTCGCGGAAGTATTTGTCGCCTTCCTTGGGATCCCACATCATGCTCCGCAGCATGTGCAGCACGTAGGCGCCTTTGCGGTAGACCACGGCGTCGTAGGCGCCCTCCTGGCGGAACCACTCCAGGCGCTCCCCCATCCACAGCGGACCGGCGTCGTTGGGCCGCCGCCCGAAGTTGTTCTTCTGCACCAGCAGATCGTGCGCGCGCTCCCAGTATTTGAGATACGCGGCGGGGTCTTTCGCGGTCAACTGCACGAACAGCCCCGCCGAGAACTCGGCGAACCCCTCCGACAGCCATTGGTCGTGGTAGCTCGACCAGCCCACCATGTGGCCCCACCACTGGTGCGACACCTCGTGGGGAATGACTTCGTCGACGAAGTGGGTCAACCCGGGTTGCACGCCGCCCGTCAACTGCCAGCGCTGCGTGCTGTCCAGGAATGCCGACATGGGAATGTACACCAGGGTGGGCCACGATTGCCCGAAGCCGAATTGCGGCTGCTGGGTGACCGACAGTTTGCCGAACTCCGAGTGGCCGAACCAGGCGTCGAAAATGCGCAGGGAGATCTGCGCCTTGGCCATGCCCTGCCCCAGCAGGATGGCCGGCGAAAGGCTCCCCACCGCCAGGTCTCCTTCCGCGACTTTCAGATAATCCGGCGCTTCCACGGCGGCGAACCCGTTCACCACCATGTGGGTCGTTTCGTCGTTGATCGGCTTGGCCTTCTTGAACTCGCCGTAGTTGAAACCGGCCACCGGAAAGGGGACCTCGGAGTTCCATTCGCTGCACGCGAAGTCCTTCTCGCTCCATTCCCTGACCAGCTTGCCCACGCCCGCCAGCGTGTACTGTTTGGGAATCTTGAAAACCAGGCTGTACAACGCGCGGTCGCGGAACGAATTCACCGCCGGATACCAGCTCTCGCGCGCCCCCACCGCGAAATTGCCGCCGCCTTCCTTGTGGACCACCTTGTCGCCCTGGTACTCGATAAGCAGTTCGTGCGGCGATCCACGCGGCATGGCCTGCGGCATCGCCACGTAAAAGCTGCCGTCCTCGCGCGCCGGCTCCTGAATGACCATGGCGTCCTGGCCGTCCGCCGAGACCCTCGTCACCCGCAGATAGGGCAGCAGGCCGAACTTGACGACGCGGTCGCCGTCCGTCAGCGCCTTGAACTTCAACCGGGTGCTGGCCGAGAAGCGATCGCTTTTGGCGATGGTGGTTTCGATGCGATAGCTCTCGGCCGCCACCGTCCGGTGATCTTCGCTGGAACTCGCCGTGCCGCCGTCGATCTCGCGCTTCAGGTGCGCCATGTACCAGATGCCTTCCTGCTCGCCCCCCGGATCGAAGTTGATCACCGCGACCTCTTCCGGCCCCATGTCGGGAATCGCCCCGCGGGGCTTCACATGAAATCGAAGGTCGGAATGCTTGTGCCCGTGCAGGTAGGCGCTGAAGAAACCGGCCTGCCGGGGATTCCACAGGTCGGCCAGCAGGTCGGCCTCCAGGTTGTCCATGGACTCCGATGTGAGCTCCGCTTCCAGCATCGACCGGGGATGTTCGGGGCTGTGGCGCAGCAGCTTGCGATAGTCGCGCAGCGCGTCGGCCAGCTTGGCATCCGGCCTGGGCGTTTTGGTTTGCCCGCGGATCTCCTTGCCGGTATCGTCGCTGAAGCAGATGAGCGCCCGGTCGAAAGACTCGCGCAAGGTGTCCTGATCGGTCACGATCTTCAGGTGCGCTTTCTCGACCGGCAGCGCCGGATCGAAGGCAAACTCTCCTTCACCCACAAACACCGCCATGGTGTCGCGGCCGGCCACCTGGGGCGTGAACCCGATGCTTCCGCTCTTGAGCGTCAGAACGCCGTTGTCGCGGTGGAGGACGACGTTCTCCACCAGCAGGGAATCGCCGATTCCGGCCTCGCGGAGGGTTTTATAATCCGGGCCGGCCGCCGGCGCGGCCATGGGAGCCATGGAAGCCAGGAGGGCCGCCCGCAGCACCAGAGTAAGACGTCGAGACATCTTACTCATTCTATCCGAGGGCGCAATCCCGCCACGGACTCGCGGGCGCTATGCGGCGGCGGGTTCAGCCCAGTCCGCGGCTGGGAGCGCAGCCGGGCGTAAGATTCCGGCCTGTTCCAGGCTGGGCACCGGAACCGGACAATCGTGGTGAGCGCAGTGGGACAGCAACTCGTCCTGGCAGTAGTGAGCATGGGCCGCGGCGCGCCGCAGCCACGTGTCCGCGCTTTCCTGCTGTGTCACGGTCACGGACTGCGCCAGCCCGAGTTTCGCCGCCTGCAACTGCTCGATTGCCAGCAGGTACCTGATTCCCAATTCGTCGGACGTTTCCTGCACCGTCATATGGAGGCCTCAATCGTCTGCAGTTTCCAGCGGGGCCATGGCGCAACGCCGCCGTCTCCTCGGGGAACCGCCCGGCTGAGCCGTTCGGATCGCCGAGGGCACAGCCAGACCAAGCCACAGCAGAATGCTTGCGGCGAAGATGTACAGGGCTGCGTCGAACCCGCGGAAACCGGGACCTCCGAGATGGCCCAGGAGCGTGTCGAGCGAATGTCCCAAGCGCGCGAAAACGTCATCCATGTGTCCCCTCCGCCAGCGTGCCGGGCGGAGCCTTTTCGCCTCCGCGCCCGCGCCGCCCCTTATAGTGTTCGATGCTCATATAGGGAAGATCGGCGCAGAAAATCGCAGGCTGTAGGGCAACCCGGGGTCCTATCGGTACTACCGGCCGTCCGGAGAGACTGGCCGGCCCAGGCGACCGTGCGCCATGGCGCCTTCGCCCGCGCTGGCCGGGTCACCCATCTGCGCGTTCTGCGCCTGGCGCATCCGAGGTCTCCAACGCCGCGGCCATCGACCAGGATGCCGTCGATGCGATCAAGCGCCGGCGGTGCGCGCCGCCATCGCTGTCAATATCGACCTTTGGTGAATGTACGGCGCAGCGTGCCCTTGGCCGTCCTAAAGAACCTGGCAGCGGGATTCCAGGTGGCCCAACAGGGATCCGTAACCTGGCAGCCTGCGCAGCAGCAAGGCCTCGCTGCCATCCAGGAATACCAGGCAGGTCCCGAGGTCGCGGTAACTCCCGGGCAGGACGTAACCCCTGGCGATCTCCGCAAGGGCGCGCGTCTCGGCTCGCGCCCTCCCCAGCTTCCGGAACCGCAGCCTGCTATCGTCGGAAGTGAATTCCACAACCGCCCGCCGGCCCAGCCACCACCACGCGATTCCGGAACCCATGGCCCCCGCGGCTGGGAAAAGGCCCAACCAGGCGATCCGCAGGCCCAGAGGCAGCGTCTGATAAGGCAGGCGCAGAGCGATCCACGACCCAAAGGTCACCGAACAGAGAAACGGAAACCCGCACCCAAACCAGATACCCAACTGCCTCCCCTTCGTCATTTTGCCGGAGATCGGCATGCGCGTCGCCCGTCCCAGTTTGCCATGGCGGGCCGGCGGCCGGCAAGGTAGTATCCTTTGTGAATTTGGGATTCGAGCCTGCCTGGTGCTACATTCGCCGGATGATGCGTGTTACTGGGGCTTGCGCTGCTCCCGTCGCGGAGGCACTGGAGGCCGGCGCGGCGGCGCTCGCGGCCAGCGGCGGATTGCCGCGGCTGGTGCCGGCATGATCGCATACCTGAGCGTGGTGCTGCTGGGGTTCGTGGCCGTGCTTCTGTTTAAGGCGCGCGGGATATTCGGAGTGCTGCTCTCCCGTGGGAAGATGCAAGCGGGCGATTACAACGGTGCGCTGCGGCGGCTGCGCTGGGCGAGCTTGGGCATTCCCAACGCGGCGACGCTTCACGGGGAGGGGCTGATTCTCACCCTGGCCGGCCGTGCGGCGGAGGCCGAGCCGCGCTTCCGCCAGGCTCTCGGCATGCTGCCGAGCGATTCCCGCTATCCCCGCGAACGGCTGCATTCCTCGCTGGGCTGCGTGCTTATGGATTTGGGCCGGCATGACGAGGCCGAGCAGTGCTTCCACAACGCCATCGAGCTGGGCGACGTCACGGGGATCTCGCAGGACGGGTTGGCGGAGTTGCGGATCGCGCGAGGCGTGGAGGCCGAGCAGGCGCTGGCCTATTCGCGCCAGGCGATCGAGCACGCCGAACGGCGCCCGGACGGATGCGTCCCTGGGGCTTTCTATATGCATCGGGCCTGGGCGCTGGCGTTGCTGGGCCGAAGCGAGGAAGCGCGCCAGTCGCTGGCGGAGGGACTGCGCTTGCCCGAACGCACCGTGTTCGCAAGCGCCAGCCTGCACTGGCGCGCCGGAATGGCGCTGCTGGCGATGGGCCAAACCGAGGAAGCCCGCCGGCACTTCCGGATCGGGCGCGACGCCGATCCGCGCGGCGCCTTCGGCCAGCGCTGCGCCGAACAGCTTGAAAGGATGGTGTAGCGGCCATGGCGCTGTCTCCCCACATAAAGCGCGCGGCGATCGGCATCGCGCTGCTGGTGGTCCTGTTCACGGCCTGCCCGCTGATCATGCGGGTGAACCCGGGCCCGCTGCCGGATTTCAGCCAATCGCGCACCGTCTACCGCTGGCGCCACGGCCGGTGGACCGCGCTGCCGCACCTCTCGGGCGGCGCCGCGAGCCTGGCGATTTCGCCCGCCGGCGAGGTATGGACCACGCCCGCTTCGCTCAATGGCATCGACCGGTGGGACGGCGCGCGATGGACGCATTTCAAGGGCTCGGATTTCGGCGCCGTGCGCGACCTGCTGCCCGGCGGCTTCGCCATTCAGGGCGACGAAGTGTGGGCCGCGGCCCGCGAAGGCGTGGCGCGCTTCGACGGCCGCCGCTGGCGCCTCTATCCCGAAGGGGTGGTCTCGCGGCGGGCCTCGGCCATGGCGGCGGGGCCAACGGGGGTGTGGATCGTCGACGAGTATGGCAACCTGTCGCACTTCGATGGCCAGCGGTGGACCATCGAAGACCTGAAGAACACGCCGGCCGGAGCGGATTGGAAGCGGCGCATCGAGGATAACTGGCTGGAACTGCGCGAGACCGCCGACGGCGCGGTGTGGCTGGTGTTCGACGGTCTCTGGCGGAACGGCGGCGCGGGCTGGCGCGAGATCAAGCTGGACGGCGCCGATTACTACAGCACCGTGATCGGCCAGGATGGCGCCAGCCTGTGGCTGCGCGGCCGCTCCCACATTTTCGAGCTGAAGCCGGACGGCGGCAAGGGCAGAGATTTCGACCTGCAACAGTTGCCGATCACCAGGGGGACCTGGGTTTTCCGCCTTGAGGCGGGCGGCGGAAAGTACTGGCTGGCGACGGCCAAGGACCTGATCGAGTTCGACGGCAGCCACTGGCGGCGCTACGCTATCCCGCCGGGAACCAGGCTGCTCACTGCACTGGCGCTCGGCCCGGACGGAACCCCGTGGGTGGTGGCGGAAACGCGCTCGCTCTGGCGCATCGCCCTGTGGGTTGCGCCTCCGCTGGGCGCGTGCGCGCTGGCGCTGCTGATCATTGGCGCGCTGCTGGTGCTGTTGGCGAAGGGATTCGCGGAATCGCGCCTGGCGAGGGAACAGGCGGCGGGCGCTGCGGCGGCGGGGGATCTCGCGGCCAGGCAGGCCGAGATACGGCGCCAGAGCCGCGCCTTGTGGTGGCAGGTGCCGCTGTTCCTGGTTGGCTTTCCGTTTCTGGTGGAGGCGGTGAGATTGGGCCACGAGCACCTGTGGGATGCGTGGCCCGGCCTGCCGCAGTGGGTTTCGTGGGCGGCCGTGCTGGCGCCCGTGGTGGCGATCGGCGCGTTGCTGGCGCGCCTGTGGTTCCGCAAGCGGGCCAGGCTGGGATGGATGCCCGGGGGATGGATTTGGGTGGTGTTGCTGGCCGCGGTTCTCGGCTTCGTCCTTCCCCGGCTCTCAGTGCCGCACAGGCTGGTGACCGCGATCTTCGTGTTGGTCTGGTGCGCTTTTCTCCTTCCGTTTCTGTGGCGCAGGCGGGACCTCCTGGCGGCGCGCCTGACCATCAAGCTGGCATACTCCGGCGAGTACGACCGCGCGCTGCGCCGGCTGCGATGGGCGAGTTTGGGCGGCCGGACGCCTTACATGCTCTACCTGGAAGGTTGGATTCAATACCTGGCGGGCCGGGGCGCGGAAGCCGAGTGGTGCCTTCGCGCCGCTCTGGACAAGGACAAGACGGGACGCCCCCGATGGCGCGGCCCGCTGCAGGCTTGTCTGGGAAGCGTGTTGCTGGATCTGGGCCGGGACGAGGAGGCGCGGGCCTGCCTGGAAAGCGCTCTGGCGGCGGACCCCAGGAGGTGCTATGGAGCAACCGGGATGGCGGAGTTGCTCTTGAGGCAGGGCAAAGAACCGGAGAAAGCGCTGGCCTTGGTGGAACAGGCCATGAAGGTTGACGCCAGCCCGGCGGCGCAATCGGAGAATGCCGCCACCAAAGCCTGGGCACTGGCGGTGTTGGGCCGGCAGCCGGAGATGGACGAAGCCATCGCCGCCGCGTTGCGGACGCTGGATGCGGCGCCCAAAGTGGTGGCCGCCAGCGTTCACGGGCAGATCGGGAGAGCGCTGGTTGCGGCGCAGCGCGTGCCCGAGGCCATCCGGCATTTCCAGATGGCCTGCCAGGCCGATCCCGACGGGCAGCACGGCGCGGAGGCGCGGCAGGAGTTGAGTAAGCTCACGGCGGAGGGTGCGTAGGGCAGGCTGCGCGCCTGCCCCGCGTCGCTACTCGCCCTCGACCGCCTTCCAGGTCTTATCCGGGTTGAAGCGCAAAACCTGCCGCGCCAGCGTGGCCGTGGCGTCGCCCAGATCCTTCTCGTAAACGATGCCCTGGTGTCCCACCATGAATGTCTTGATGCCCGACACACCGTACTCCGCCGGGTAGGCGATCAGCGCGAACCCGCCGATCATCTTGCCGTTCACCACGTAGTCCACGGCGCCGCCCGGAGCGTCCGGTCCCTGGGCTTTCAGGGTATGGAAATAGTAACCGTGATAGGGCACCGGCTTCTTTCCCTCGGCGAACATGGAGGCGGCGGCATCGGCGAAAGACTTGGGCACCGGGCTGCCGGACTCGCCTTCCCAATACAGTCCGTCCCGCTTGCCCGGAGAACTCATGAGCTTCTGGGCATACTGCAAAACGCCGTCGCCGTTGCGGTCCTTGGAGGCGTATTCCATTTGGGCTTCGACGTAGCCGCGGCACACGTCGATGGCCGTGAGTTCGTTGCGGCCCACGCGGCGCGCCAGAACCTCGACGCGTCCCGCGGCCGTATCGAAGTACCACTGGCCGTTCTTGCGGATCAATGGAATCGGAAACGGCCAATCCTCCGCTCCAACCACCAGGGTGGCGCGGTTGGGATTGTCGGGCTCGGGCTCGACCCCCATCTTGGCGTGCGCCAGTTCGGTGAAATGCGCGCGGCCGGCTTTGTCCTCGGCGGCATCGCCGGATTCCACAATGTCGCGGCCGGAGGCTCCGAATATCTTCAGCAGGGCGGCGGTGTCGTTCTGCGCGGCGGCATCGACCAGCGCCTGGGCGGCTTCCTGCGGGGTCGCGAACGCCTGCCCGGCGGGTTGCGGGGCGGCGTGCAACCACGCCAGCCCGGCGGCGAATACGGCGGCGAAACACAAGCTGTTGCGCATCACTTTCTCCTCCCACCGCTCGCAGCCGGAGCGGATCTGGCGGGCGCGGGCGCGCTTCGGGCGGGTGAGCTTCTGGCGGCTCCCATGCTGGAATAGCCGTGATCGGCGTGGACCTTGGCGGCTGCCCCGCTGTTCTGGCTGCCGCTGAACGCGGTGCGGTTCTGCGCCGGCGGCGTACTCTTTGGAACCTGGCGGTTGCCCATGCGTTCCGAAGGCTGGGCCGGCGCGCGATTAGGTCGAGCCGCGGGCTGCCCCGGGGCCGCGCGGTTGGGCTGCGGCTCGGACCGCGGCGCCAGGTTCTGCCGCACGTTGCCGCGGTACTGCTGCTGCAAGGCGGGGCTGGTGTAGGGCACGCCCTGCCGGTGCACGGCGTCGTGCGTCCAGACCGTGGTCCCATGCACGTTGCGGACGTTCATGGTGTTGAAGTTGTAGCGGTGGATGAAGGTGTTGTTGACGATCACCGTGTGGGCGCCCCAGCCGGGATGCCAGCCCCAACCGCCCCATCCATGCCACCCCGGTCCGAAGAACAAGCCGACGTGGATGCCTCCGGTGTAGAAGCCAAAACCGACCCCGCCGACGATCACCGTGGGCGGCGGCCACCACCAGTGCGGATACGGATACCACAGCGGCGGTCCCCAGATCCACGCGGGGTCGTAGCAGGGAACGAACATGAGGTCGGGATCGGCCGGCTCAATCTCGATATACGGCTGGCCGTCCTGGTTCCCTGCGACCACGTTCTCCTGCGGCGTGCTGGCGAGCTTGCCGGCCTGCTGCGCCCGCTGGCGCATGCGCTGCACCGCGTCCATCACGTCCTGCTGCTGGGCGAGGAACGCGTTCCCCAGGTTGGTGGTCCAGGTGACGTCGTCGTTCAGGCGCTTGAGCACATCGGGAAAGATCACCAGGGCCTGCACGCTGGCGTCCCAGCTCTGTTGTTGCGCCGCCTCGGTGAGCGCGGTTCCGGCCAGCCCCGGGTTTTTCTGCATCCATTGGAATGCCTGGACCACCTCCAGGGGATACGTAGCGGCCACCAGGACCTGGCTGAGCAGCGGATCCGGGTAGAGCGCGACGGGCGCCACCAGGTCGTCGAGCTGTTCCGGCGTGAGCACCTGGCCGGGCGGCGGAGGTTGCGGAGCGCCCTGAGCGAACAGGGCGGGGTGGCTGAAGGCCAGCAACAGGAAAGCGGCCAGGATGCCTCCCGGCCGGGTCGGCTTCGCGGCAAACGATTTGCGCGGCATGTTGAATCTCCTCGCTATGAGGCTTCGGCGCCTTGCGGCGCGCGGTTTCCAACTACCTCAACCCATATTACGCCAGCGCGATGTCCGGAGTTACCCCCGGCCGCGGAAATGGCTCGAAAGAGCCGCCCCAGGTGGGGCGCGGGTTGAGCGCGCGACGCCGGCACGCGATTGACGCTAGAATTGACAGACATGGTCGGATTCGACTCCAAGGCCGCCCGCTACGCCTGGTCGGTGCTGCTGGTCATGGCGCTGGTGTACCTGGTGTACATGGTGCGCTTCACGCTTTTCATTTTTGTTCTGGCGCTGCTGTTCGCCCATCTGCTCTCGCCCGTGGTCAACCTGATCGACCGCTTTCTGCCCGCCGGCCGGACGCCCACCCGCGCTCCCGCGCTGGCCCTGGTCTACATCATGCTGGTGGGAGCGGTGGTGCTGCTGGCCATCCAGTTCGGTTCGGTGGCCGTGGGCCAGGCCAAGGCGCTGGCCCAGAGCTTTCCGTCCATGATTCAGAGCGCCGTGGCTGGCTGGCAGAACGTCCACACCGGCATCGAGAGCCTGGACGCGCTGAAGAAGCAGGCCATGGAGGGATTCCAGAGCAGGCTTTCCGAGATGGTTTCCAAGCTGCCGTCGGCCAGCATGAGCATCGTGGCGGCCGCCAGCAATCTGATCTACGTGGTCATCATCCCGGTGCTGGCCTTCCTGATTTTGAAGGACGCCGGAGCGCTTCAGAAGGACCTGCTGGAGATGGTGGAGGACGGGCCGCGCCGCGCGCTGCTGGCGGACGTGATGGCCGACATCCACGTGTTGCTGGCGCGATACATGCGGGCGTTGGTGGTGCTGTCGGGCGTGGCCTTCACCGCCTACGGAATATTCTTCGCCATCTTGGGCGTTCCCTTCGGCGTGGTGCTGGCGGTCGTCGGAGGGTTGCTGGAGTTCATCCCCATGATCGGTCCGCTGGTGGCCGGCGTCACCATCCTGACGGTCACCGGCATCGCCACCGGCCATTGGATCGTGGTGGCCATCTTCCTGCTCTCGTTCCGCATGCTGCAGGATTACATCGTCTCGCCGCACCTCATGGAGCACGGCGTCGCCATCCATCCGCTGCTGGTGCTGTTCGGTGTGTTCGCCGGGGCCGAGATCGCGGGGATTGCGGGAACGTTTCTCTCGGTGCCGGTGCTGGCGGCGGCGCGCATCGTGTACGTGCGCATCCGCAAGGCGAAGGCGGCGCGGGTGGCCGCCGCCGCGGGGACCTAATGCAGCGCGGAGCGGAGACCAATCGATAGGCGTGAGCCGCGTTGGTACAATCGACCAGACTGCGTGTCCTGGTATGGCGACGGAATTCTCCACCGCAAGAGCCGAGCATACCGGGTACAACCCCCTGGGATCGGTTTGGGAAGGCGAAGATGCGGAGCTCCTCGAGCGGATGCTGGAATTCTATCCACGGGAGCGGCCGGAACGCATTCTGGATTCCACGGTGAACGGCGGACGGTTCTGGCGGGATAGCAAGAGGCCCGTCTATGGGCTCGATCTCGACATCGCGCACCGGCCGCAGGTCGTCGGGGACAACACGCGGATGCCGTTCGCGGACGCGGCCTTCGACGTGGTCGTGTACGACCCTCCGCACATCCCCAATCAGGGCCGGGACAACGAGAAGGACTTCAACGTGCGCTTCGGGCTGGTGATCCGTTCGCCCAAGGAGAACCAGTACAGCTTCGCTCACACCTACCCGCCATTTGTGGCGGAAGCCCACCGGGTATTGAGGCCGGAGGGAATTCTGTTTTGCAAGATCTCGGACTACGTGCACCACCACCGCTACAATTGGGCCCACTTGGATTTCGTGGACGCGGCCAGGAAAGCGGGATTTCGCGCCTGCGATTGCATTATCAAAACCCGGAAGGGGCCGATCGTCGATCCCAGGTGGAAGACCGCCCATCACACGCGGAGACAGCACTGCTACTGGCTGGTATTCCGGAAATCGATCAAATGCGAATGAGCCGCCACCAGGTCAAGGCCCCCAGCCCGGACCGCCGGATCGCCTTCGCCGCCGCTGGCTCAAGTTGAGCCCATCGCCTGTTCCAGCGCCCTTTGGTACGTGGCATACGCGGCCTTCCCATACAAGACGAAGATCACCCGCTCCAGGCGCGCCGCGGGGTTCTCGAAATGCGCCAGCACAACGCCTACGGCTATGCGCGCGGCCTCTTCCATCGGGTAACCGTAGACGCCCGTGCTGATGGCCGGGAAACTGATGGAGCGGAGATCGCGCTCCTCGGCCAGCGCCAGGCACTGGCGGTAGCAGGCAGCCAGCAACTCCGGCTCGCCGTGCCGGCCGTCGCGGTAAACCGGACCCACCGCGTGAAACACGTACCGCGCCGGCAGGTTGCCCGCGGCGGTCACCACCGCGCTTCCGGTGGGGCAGCCGCCCGTCCGGCGACGGATTGCATCCAGTTCGCGCATGAGGCTGCCGCCGCCGGCGCGATGGATGGCGCCATCCACGCCTCCGCCGCCCGCCAGCGCCGAGTTGGCCGCGTTGACGATGGCGTCCACCGGGATGCGGGTGATGTCGCCTTCCTGCAGCACCAGTTTGTCCATAACTACGATTCTGGCAGAACCTGCACGGGGCCGGCCTGCCTCACGCGCCGAATTGTGCGATGATTCACTGTGACACGGGAGGTCCTCTTACTATGTCGAAGAACTTCATGATCGCCATGGGCGTGGGCGTGGTCTGCATCGCCATCCTGGTGGTGGCAATTCTGGTGAAACAGCGGGGCGCGCACGTCGCCGTCAACGGCCAGGTGCTCAAGGTGCGCACCGCGCCCCTGGACGAAAACTCCACCATCGTGGTCCTGGACTTTCGCGTCACCAATCCCTCCGACTACCCGTTCGTGGCCCGCAACGTCACGGCCATCTTCGAGGACGCCGCCGGGAACCGGACCGATGGCACCACCGCGTCCGAGATCGACGCCCAACACATCTTCCAGGGCGTTCCCGTGCTGGGCGAAAAATACAACCAGAGCATGATCGAACGCGACCAGGTGAATCCGCGCGGCACGCTCACGCGCATGGTGATGGCGCGCTTCGATATGCCGGAAGCAAATCTGCAAGGCCGCAAACGGTTCGTGATCCAGATCGAGGAAATCGACGGGCAGTTGTTCGAGATCGCGGAGAAGTGATCAGCGGCGCAGCACGGCGCGGTTCGGGTCGAGCGTCACCTTCAGCGGCGCCTGCTTCAGCGCCACCGAGAACGTGACCGGCTCCTGGTCGGTGCGCACCCACTCGGTCAGCGTGCTGCCGCGCGCGATCTGAATCTCCACCGGCGCCGACACGCTGACGTTTTCGCCGGCGTCGCTCTGGGTGATGGTGCCCTCCAGGCGCAGCGCCGGGGCAGTCCCGCGGATGCGATACGTCAGCTTCAGGCTGGGAATTCCGGTGCCGTACACCCACTGGTCGAAAAACGCCTCCAGCTTGGGGTCGTCGCTCTTGGGCATGAAGCCGGCGGCCAGCAGGCGAAATTCCTCGGTGGTGATGTCGGCGTGATCGTAGCGCTGCAGGATGGCGGCCAGCATGGCGAGAAAGCGCGCGTCGCCCATGCGCCGCCGCAGCATGTGCAGGATCCAGGAGCCCTTGCCGTAAGTGATGTCGTCCCAGCCGGCCGGAGACAGCGAACTGGACAGCCGCGGGCCGAGCACGATGGGCCCGGCCGATTCCACGGTCTGCCCGCTCGCGTCTTTTTGGAGCAGTTGCCCGCGGTAGGATTCCAGCATCACGTCCACCGCGCGCGCGCCCTTGGTCTTCTCCAGGTACAGCAAGGCCGAGTAATTGGCCAGCGCCTCCATCAGCCAGTAGTCGCGGTAGGTGGCCGCGGTCACGCGGTTGCCCCACCACTGGTGGGCGGCTTCGTGGGCCTCCATGACGTCTTCGAAAAACAGCTCCTGCGATTCCGGCGCCGCGGCGCTCGGATTGGGCGGTCTTTTCAGATAGGCCAGCGTGGAAAGATAGATCAAGCCCGGAAAGCCCTGCCCGAACGATCCGGGGATGGGCGACACGGTCAGGTGCGCGAGCGCCGGCGGCCCGAATTTCGACGCCATGAACTGCATCGCCGAGGCAATGCTGGAAGCCAGGGCGGACAGGCGCGCCAGGGGATCCAGCAGCGGCTGGAGCGGGACCTGCATGGTAGACATGGGCGATGGCTTCCCCGGCCGCCCCACTTCGGGCAACTGAATGACGGCCGGCGGCCGCGGCATCAGCGCCTGCTCCAGGGCGCGGTTGGCGCACACGTCCACCACGTACCCTCCGCGCTCCACGCGGGCGTGGGCATAATCGCCCAAGTTGAAACCGGCCATGCGGATGGGGGCGGAAACCCGGCGGCGCGTGGTGCGCCACTCGCCCTGGGTGCGGTCCTCCACCACGTCGCCGGGCGTCACCAGGTCCAGGTCCTTGGGGAAGCGGAACTGGAGATCGTAGGTGGCGAACTGCAGCCTGTGGACCGGATACCAGTTGCCGCGCGCGGTCACGAAGTACACCCGGTCGCCGGCGTCGCGGATCACTTTGCCGGTGTGATGAAACTCGAACTCGTAGTCGCGCCCGGTGTGCATGGGCTCGCGCGGCACCACCAGGAACAGGCTGTTGCCGCCGCGCGCCAGGCTGCCGCGCAGCGAGTCCCGCTGCAGCACCTCGGCGGGCTCCCCGTTTACGCTGGCTTCCGTCACCGCCATGGGCGTGGCAATCTCGAAAGGCGCCGCCACCGTGCCGTCCACCGTGGTTCTCACCGTCACCCGCGTGACGGCGGTCAGCGCCAGGCCGGCATCCACGGTGGCGTCGATGCGGTACGAAGGGGTCAGCAGCACCGGCTTGGGCGGCGCCGGATTGGCGCGCGCGGACCGCGCGGGGAAGTTGGTCCAGGTGTCGTAAAAGGTCTGGCCGTTGCGCGTCACCACCTGCGCCGCTATGATCTGCTCGGAACTGTCGGGGTCGTAGATCACGTCGAAGTTGCCCAGCTTGACGCCGCCCAGAATCGCCACCAGCAGGTCTGGACGGCGCGGCCCTCCCAGCAGGTCGAGCGTCAGCCGCACCTGCAGGCTCTCGGCCAGGTTGCGAAGCACCGGGTTCCAGCGCTCCGCTATCAGCGCGCCGATTTCCGGCATCTTCACCACGCTGGGATTCTGCGCCAGTTGGGCGGCCAGCACCTGGCGCTGGTTGCCGGTGAAGAGCAGCAGCACGGTGTGGAAGTGCTCGTCCAGGTTGGGGCTCTGGATGTAGGCGGCCAGCGACCGGCGCTCGGCGCCGTCCGGGGGCAGCAGCAGGATTTCGCCGTCGCCGCCCTCGGTATCGGCCGTGAAGACGGCGGCGATGGGGCGGCCGGCCACGGGACGGCTGAAAATCAGGTGCCCGTCGGTGAGATAAATGCGGATGTCTTCCTTGGCCACGGTGAGGTCGCGGACGCGGTAGCACTCCTGCGGGTCGAACGCGGCTTCGCGCAGCGAGCGCGCCACATCGGCCGCCGTGCCGGCGGCCGCCGCCCAGCAGAACATCAGCCCCAGAGCCGCAAACCGGAGCCCGGCGCCGCGGTCTTTGTGGGGCAGGTTGTCAACCTGCGGCGGATTGGCAATCCGCCCGGCGAGCGAAGCTCGCCCAGTGGCTTGGTAAACGCCGCCTAATCTAATCGCGGCCTGCTGCTCTGTGGGGCGGCCATGGCAGACGCCCGCAACAGGCGGGTTACCAACCCGCCGCAGGTTACCAACCTGCCCCACACCCGGGCCAACCAGCAAGCGTCCACACCCCTGTCGCGCACGCACAACTAACAGCCTACTATAGCCCGCGCCTCTATACTGTATATGTGGCGGGCGCGGCGGACTGGAAAAGCACGGCGGCGTACGCCGGTCTGCTGGCCGGCGCACTGGCCCTGGGCTTTGCCGGCGCACTGCGGTTCGGGGCGCCGCTCGACCGGTCCGCCTACGACTTCATGTTCCGCGCCTACCGCCCCGCGCCGTGGACGCCGCAATCCGCCATCCTGGCCATCGACGAGCAAACCCTGTCCGCCTACGGCGGCATTGGCGGCGTCCGCACCCCGCTGGCGAAGGGGCTTTCAATTCTGGCGCCAGCCGCTCCCAAAGTGGTGGTGGTGGACATAATCCTGGCCGACCACGGCGCCGATCCCAAAGTGGATGCGGACCTGGCCGCGGCCTTCTGCGCACTGCCCAACCTGGTGCTTTCCGCCGACATGACGGAGGACGGTTGGGACATGCCGCTGGCCGAATTCCAGCGCTGCGCCGCGGCTATCGGCCAGGTGCACGCCGCTCCCGACGAAAACGATTCGGTGTCGCGCGCCGTCTCGCTCGAAAAGCGGGGCTTCCACAAACGGCTTTGGGCGCTGGCGCTGGAGGCGTTCCGCCTCAGCCGCAGCGCCGAAATCCAGGAGGACACCGCGGCCGGCACAGGCCTGGACGTGGGCGGCGCCATCGTCCCCATTCCCTACGAGGGAGGCTTGCTGCTCCGCCCGGGACTCCCCGAGCGCAGCGGCCGCCTGATGCGCGTGCGGTTCCTGCCTCCGCCGCCGGTGATGACGCCCATCCCGCGCGTCTCGTTGAAGGCCCTGATCGACGGCCAGGCCAAGGCCGGCGCCTTCACCGGCAAAGTGGTCTTCGTGGGCGTTACCGCCGTCACCGAACTGCACGACCGCCTGACCACCCCGGTCCGCCCGGACATCCAGACGCCCGGCATCGAGATTCACGCCAACGCCTTCGAGACCCTGGCGCAGGGCTTGTACCTCATCGACGTGCGCGACGACCTGGAGTTCCTGTTCTGCCTGGCCATCGCCATCGCCATGGGGGTGGCGTTCCGCTACCTGCCGGGCTGGTGGGCCTACTCGGGCGGCCTGGGGATCCTGGCGGCGGCGTTCCTGGCGCCCTACATTTTCTTCACCCACCGTCTGGTGTTTCCGTTTGCCGCCCCGGTCGCCGTGGCGTGGTTCACGTTCCTGGCCGCCGCCGCTTATTACCACCTGGTGGTGCGCCGCAACTGGCGCATCGAGCGGGCTTCGCGCACGCGCTACCAGCAGGCCATGCAGTTCGTGACGCACGAAATGCGCACGCCGCTCTCCGCCATCCAGGGATCGAGCGAGCTGATCTCGCGCTACCCGCTCACCGAGGAGAAGCGCAGGCAGGTGGCGCAGCTCATCCACTCCGAGTCGAAGCGGCTGGCCCGCATGGTGGAGGTGTTCCTCAACGTGGAGCGGCTCTCGGCCGGCCAGATGGAGCTGAAGCGCGAAACCATCGAGGCCGCCCAAATGCTGCGTCTGTGCGCGGAGCGCGTGCGGCCGCTGGCCGAACGCAAGCGCATCCGCATCGCGCTGGGCGAAATCGGTCCGGATCTGCGCTTCACGGGCGACCGCGAACTGATGGAATATGCCTGCTACAATTTACTTACCAACGCAGTGAAATACTCGCCCCGGGATACCGAAGTTACGGTCTCGGGCACGGGCAGCGACGGGTATGTCCGGATCGCGGTGCAGGATCGGGGCATTGGAATGGACCGGGAGGAAGTCAAGCGGATCTTCCAGAAGTTCTATCGCACCCGGAAGGCCGAGGAATCGGGCGAAGCGGGCACCGGAATCGGGTTGTCCATCGTCCAGCAGATTGTGGAGCAGCACGGCGGGCGGATCGAAGTGGTCAGCCAGCCGGGCGCGGGTTCGTGTTTCACGCTGGTCATGCCAGCCGTTGTGGCGGAACGACTTTAATGCACAGACTACTCTTAGTGGAAGACGATCCCGCGCTGCAGTTCACCGTCCAAACGGCCCTGGAGGCCAGCGGATACGCGGTGGACGCCGTTTCCACCACCGGCGAAGCCATCGAGCGGCTGGCGGCCTCCGCCTACCCCGTGGTCATCTCCGATATCTACATCGACGAGCGCACCGGGCTGGATGTGCTGGAGGCGGCCCGGCGCAAGGACCCCGGTTGCGCCGTGATTCTGATGACCGGCCGCGGCACCATGGAGACCGTCATGGCGGCCACCCGCGGCGGCGTGTTCGATTACATCGCCAAGCCGTTCGACCTGGACACCATGATCGACGCCGTCGGGCGGGCGCTCGAGGCGCGCAACGGCGGCGAGCCCGAAGCCGAAGAGGAAGAACTGCCCGAAACCGAGATGATCGGCAACTCGCCGGCCATGGTGGAGATTTATAAGATGGTGGCGCGCGTGGCGCCCACCGACGCCAGCGTGATCGTCGAGGGCGAAACCGGGACCGGCAAGGAACTGGTGGCGCGCCTGATCTGGCGCAACAGCCGGAGGGCCAACCAGCCGTTTCAGATTGTGGACTGCGGATCGATCGCGCCCACGCTGCTCGAGAGCGAGTTGTTCGGCGCCATGCGCGGCGCCTTCACCGGCGCGGACCGCGACCGCGTGGGCGTGTTCGAAGCCGCTCACCGCGGCACCGTGTTTCTGGACGAAATCGGCGAGATCGAGCAGAGTTTTCAGGTGGCGCTGCTGCGCTTTCTGGAAAGCCGCGAGATTCGCCCGGTGGGATCGTCGCGGCCCAGGGAAGTGGATGTGCGCATCATCTGCGCCACCAATCGCGACTTACAACGCATGGTGGACGAAAGTAAGTTCCGCGAGGATTTGTGGTACCGGCTCAACACCGTGCGCATCGCCATTCCGCCGCTGTGCGAACGGCGCGGCGACATCCCGCTGCTGGTGCGCTTTTTCGCCAATAAGTACAACGGTAAGTACGGCCGCGACGTGAAGCTGATGGACTCCGGCCTGAAGGTGCTGCAGGATTACACCTGGCCCGGCAACGTCCGCCAGTTACAGCACGTGGTGGAGCGCCTGACGATTCTCTCCGACCGCATCGACGCCGACGCCGTGCGCAACGCGCTCACCGTAATGGAGTCGCGGGACAAGCCCGTGGAGACGCTGGCGGACGCCGAAGAGGAGCAGATCCGCCGCGTCCTGGCCGCCACCGGCGGCAACAAAAGCAAAGCCGCGCAGGTGCTGGGGATCGAGCGCAAGACGCTCTACCGCAAGCTGGAGCGGATGAAGCTGTAGCGCGCCGTTGGATCAACACGATCCAATTGTCCGGGTGTCGGTCCTTTGTATTCAATAAGATAGGAATCCTCGCTGGATCAACTTGATCCAACTGAGGGGTGCAGCCGGTTCCGGGTTCTTCTAACCGGTAGTTGTGTTCTTTGCGTCTTTGCGTCTCTGCGTGAAACTGTTTTTGGTTTTTTATAATCCGATATGACCGAAAACGAAATTGCGAGCCAGATCGTGGACGCCGCCTACCGCGTCCACACCGCCCTCGGACCGGGACTGCTGGAATCGGTCTACGAAGTGGTCCTGGCCTACGAGTTGGAGAAGAAGGGACTGCGCACCGTCCGGCAGCAAGCCGTTCCCATAGTCTATCAGGGCACTCGCATTGAGATGGGATTCCGGGCGGACCTGATCGTGGAGGACAAAGTCATTGTGGAGATCAAATCTGTCGAGGGTACCGCACCCGTCCACAAGAAACAGCTATTGACGTACTTGCGGCTGGCGGAGAAGCGCTTGGGATTGCTTATCAACTTCAATGTCGCCTTAATCAAGGACGGCATCGCGCGGGTTGCCAACGGCATGCCGGATTGATTTCACGCAAAGGCGCAAAGACGCAAAGAAGAACCCCAACCGGTTCACGGCTTTTCCCGACGAGGCTCAGGGCTTTGCGGGCGTTGGCCCGAAGTAACGGTAATGGCCGATGATTTTCCAGTCGAACAGGACGTCTTCCATCTTAGGACCTTGTCCGATGTTATGCACCAGCATGTAACGTCCGCTGGCTTCCGATTTCCGGTCGACCACGATTCCGATGTGGGTCACGTCTCCTCCCAGGTCCCACGTAACTAAGTCGCCGGGCGTGTAATCTTCGGACCGGCTGGTAATCGCCAGCGTCGTACCTTTGCACGAAAAGAACACCATCAGGTTGGGCACGCGCCGGTGATCGATGTTGGCATCCGGACGGAACGCCAGCCACTTCAACTTGCTGGGGTACGCGGAGAAATTCCGCTGCATGTCTTCGTGGACCTCTTTCTGCAGATCCACGCCCACCGCGCGGTAGGCGCGAATCACCACGTCCGCGCATGTCCCCGTGTTGGCCGGGACGTCTCCGCCGGGATACGGTATCTTCACGTAGGCCGCATCGTACCGCACCGTGTGATGGGTCTGCTCGATGGCCGCGGCCACCAGCCGCTTCAGGAATTCCTGGTGGGCATCCGCCTGGGCCAGCGCGGGGAGCGTTGTCAGCACGACCACCACGATGAGTCTTGTTAGTGGAAGCACATGGCCACCCATCCGACGTATTCTAGCAGTGGTGCACGCGGCGGACGCCCGGAATCGCGCCGCGAGCAAGTCCGCCGCCCCATTCCGCCCTACTCCCCGAACTCCATCACCACCACCGTGATATCGTCCGATTGGCTCGCCCCTTCGGCGAACGCGCTCACGGCCTGCTGGATCGCGTCGTGAATCGCCGTGCAGTTCTCCGCCGCGTGGCCGGTCACGATCTCGCGCAGGCGTTTCTTGCCGAAGAATTCGCTGCGCGCGTTCTGCGCTTCGGTCACGCCGTCGGTGTAGATCACGATCTTGTCGCCGGGGTGCAACTGCACGGTGGCCACCTCGAACGTGGCTTGCGGCAGCAGTCCGACCGGCATGCCGGTGGCCGCCATTTCGGCGGCGATTCCGCCCTCGCGCACCAGCATGGGCGGGCAATGCGCCGCGTTCACGTAGCTCAACAAGCCGGTGCGCTCCACCAGGCAGTAGAAAATGGTAACGTACTTTTCGCCGCTGGTGCGTTCGAGCAGGAAGTGGTTCAAGCGCTCCATGCGGCGTCCCAGCGCCACCGAATGATCCGTGGCGGTGATGAGCGCGCCCTGCAGCAGGGCGGCCAGGAGCGCGGAACCCACTCCCTTTCCGGAGACGTCGGCCTCCACCACGGACCAGGTCTGGGGGTTCACCTCGGTGACGTCGAAGTAGTCGCCGCCCACCTCGTGCGAAGCCACGCTGCTTCCGGCCACGCGCAGCCAGCCGGCGGTGGGAAGCTTGCCGGGCAGCAGGCTCTGCTGGATGGTGCGCGCCAGCTTCAACTCCTCCTCCAACTGGTGCTTGCCGCGCTCCTCTTCCAGCAGGCGCGCGTTCTCCAGCACGGTGGAGGCTTCGATGGCGAGGGTTTGCAGCAGCTCGCGATTGCCGCCGGCCAGGTCCGCGCCGGCCACGCGCGAGTCCATGTACAGCACACCCACGGTCTCGCTGCCGGTGGACAGGACGCTGGTGGCTTCGCCCAGGCCGGTGCGGATGCGCACCAGCGGGACACAGGTGACGCTGCGCAGATCGAGATCCGAGATGGTGCTTTGCAGCCTGGCCTGGCCGGCCGCCAGCGGATCGAAGTTCATGGAGAGCAATTCCCGGCGGTGCTGCAGCGCGCGGTGGATCACATCGCGGGGAACGCGCAGATCGCTCTCATGCAGCTTCTGGCCGTGCTTGTGCCGCGCCACGCGCGTCTCCAGCGCATCGCCGCGGCGCAGCAGCAGGAACCCGCGCTCGGCGCCGGTGATGGCCAGGGCCGTATCGACCACCGAGGCCAGGACGTCGTCGACCGAGAACGAGCTTTGCACCGTGCGGGCCAGGTCGAGGATGGCGCGCAGCTTGGCCAGGTTGCTTCCGAGCACCGGATGCGAGCCCGATTCCGGGGCGCCCACGTGCTCCAGCAGCCGCTTCAACTCCACGCCGTCGAGGGCGAAGATGAGCTGGTAGGAGTCCGGCGTGCCGAATTCGATCCGGTCGGAGTTTTCGAGCGTGTGCCGGGTGACGCGCTTGCCGTTGACGAAGGTGCCGTGGGTGCTGCCGCAATCCTCCACCAGCAGGCGGTCGGCGGAGGCCGAGATGCGCGCGTGGATGCGGGAGACGCGGCTGTCGCGGATGACGAGGTGGTTATCGGTCTGGCGCCCGATCTGAAAGGGGAGGGGATCGATGGGCACGCGCGTGCGGTGGCCGTTGGGATCCACGACCACCAGCGACGCGGGCGGGGGAGCGGGTGTGGGAGCGGGCGCGGCGGTGGATTTCGGTCCCATTTATGCGCGCTCGGGGCGGGCGCGCCGGCCGCGGGGCTGGGGCCGGACCGCAACCGGTTTGGCGGGTTCCACGGGCTGGTTGCGCAACTCGTCCAGTTCGCGCGCCCGGAGGGCCTGGCAGTGCGCGCAATAGCCGCCCACTTCCGTTCGCGCCAGCAGGACCTGGAAACCGGAATGGGTTTCGATCTGCTTGCGCAGGCGATGCAGCGGTTCGCCGAAAAACTCCTCCACCTTGCCGCACCGCAGGCAGATGACGTGGGCATGTTCCTGCTTGAGGTGGGTTTCGTAGTAGTGCTGGTCGCCCCCGTAGTGCATCAGGTCGAGTTCGTCCACCAGCCCGCCGGTCTTCAACATTTTCAGCGTGCGGTAGACGGTGACGCGGTTGATCTTGGGGTCCTTTTCCTTGGCCAGTTGGTAGAGCCGCTCGGCGTCGAGATGCTGTCCGGTCTTGTCGATAAGTTCGAGCAGGATCTGGCGCTGGCGCGTCAGGCGGACGCCTCGCTGTTTGAGCGAACCCTGAATGGAGTCGAGGGCCATAATGGGGGAGACTCCTCGATTCTACCGAAACCTGGGGACAGACGGAACGCTCAGTTGGTTTCCCCGCCCCGGCGCGCGCTGTGAGACCAGCGCCAGGCGCTCCTGGGCCGCCTCGGCCGGCGCTTTTCGCGGACGCCCGCCCTTGCGGAGCGCCAGGCGCCGCCCGGTTTCGCGCTCCATCTCGCGAACGAAGCCGGCCGCAGTGCGTGCCGCTCCGCGGCAGCGTGGCGTCCCGCGGGTCGCCGGGGCTGTAGCCGGGGAACTGGCGCCAGTCGTCGAACCCCCAGCGGAACCGCCATTCGGCCAGGTCCACGATGCCGTCCGGCGGCCCTGGCTCGCAGTGCGTCCGGGCGCACCCGGTCCCCGGATTTTCGCCCCGTTTGAACACCCACGCCTGTCCCATGCGCGAACTCCCCTCCACACCCGCGTCTTCGCAACCCGCATCCGCCGCCCCAGAACTTTACTTTGGATTCACAATAATTTGGTTTATAATGTATTTTGCCGTTCACCGAATGAGGTCTTCCCCATGAAACGAGCGATCCTTCTGTTGCTGATTGTGGCCGCCGCCGCGGCGGTCTGGTGGTTCGAGCGTCCCCGTCCCCAGACGCTCGTGCTGACCGGCACCGTGGATGGCAACGAAGTGGTGGTCGGCAGCAAGATCACCGGCCGCATCGTCAGCCTGAACGTGGACGACGGGCAATGGGTCAAGGCCGGCGACCTGATCGCCGTGCTCGATCAGGACGAGTTGCGCGCCGACCAGGGCGCCGCCGGCGATGCCATCGCCCAGGCCCGCGCCAGCGCCCAGCAATCCGTGGCCCAGACCGAACTGCTGGAGAATACCCTGCCCGCCAAGGTCCGCCAGGCGGAGGCGCAGGTGGCCCAAACCCAGGCCCAACTGCAGCAGGCGCAGGCGCAGGTAGCGCAAACCCAGGCCCAGCTCCGCCAGGCGCAGGCGCAGGTGGCCCAAACCCGGGCGGCCACGGCCAAGGCCCAGGACAACTTCAACCGCATCCGGCCGCTGGTGGAGAGGGACATCAACCCGCCGCAGGACCTGGTCGCGGCGCAAACCGATCTCGATTCCGCCAAGGCCAACCAACAGGCGGCCGAGGCCGCGGTGGAGGCCATCCGGCGCTCCGTGGCGGCGGCCGAAGCCGGGGTGGAAGCGGTCGAGCGCTCCGTGGCGGCGGCCCAGGCCGCGCTGGCGGACGCCCAGCAGCAGGGGAGGCAGGTCGGGGTGCAGCAGCGGCAGACCGACGCGCTGCGCGCCGCCGAGGCGCAGGCCGAAGCCAACGCCGCCGCCGCCACCGCGCGCTTCGGCCAGACCCGCATTTTCGCGCCGGCCAGCGGCATCGTGACGCTGCGCGCGGCGCGGCAGGGCGAGGTCGTGAGCCCCGGCAGCCCCATCGTCACCCTCTTCGACCTGAGCTCCACCTGGGTGGTCGCCGACGTCGAGGAAACCTACGCCGATCTCATCGCCATGGGAGAAACCTTGCGCGTGCGCCTGCCCTCCGGCGCCGAGACCAGCGGCCCGGTGATCTACAAAGCGGTGGAAGCCGATTTCGCCACCCAGCGCGACGTCAGCCGCACCAAGCGCGACATCAAGACGGTGGCCATACGCGTGCGCGTCTCCAATCCCGAAGGCCGGCTCGCGCTGGGCATGACCGCCTGGGTGATGCTGCCCGTGCCGGTCCTGCCGCCGCCACCCGTCAACAGCGCCAGGGACTAGCCGCCATGGATGCGCAAAGCCATTCCCCGAACGGCGCCGCCATCGACGTCGAAGCCATCACCAAGCGCTTCGGCGCGCTGCTGGCGGTGGATAACGTCAGCTTCCAGGTCCAGGGCGGCGAGATCTTCGGCCTGCTCGGACCCAACGGCGCGGGCAAGAGCACGCTCATCCGCATGCTGACCACGCTGGTGCCGCCCACCAGCGGCACGGCCACGGTGGCCGGGTACGATATCGTCCGCGACCCCAACGCGGTGCGCGCCAGCATCGGAGTCATTCCGCAGAACATGACCAGCGACCCCGAGCTCACCTGCGCCGAAAACATTGGCATTCACGCCCGGCTCTACGGCATCACCGGGGTGCGGCGCCGCCAGCGCACCGCCGAGTTGCTCGAAGCCGTGGGCCTCGCCGATCGCGCCGGCGCCCTTGCCTCGACCCTGTCGGGGGGCATGCGGCGGCGCCTGGAGATCGCCCGCGGCCTGGTGCACGACCCGCAAATCCTGTTTCTGGACGAGCCCACCACCGGCCTCGACCCGGCCTCCCGCATTTCGGTCTGGGACATGATCGCGCATCTGCGCGCCCAGCAGGGCCGCACCCTGTTTCTCACCACCCATTACATGGACGAGGCCGACCGGCTCTGCGACCGCGTCGCCATCGTCGACACAGGCCGCATGGTGGCGCTCGACACGCCGGTGGCGCTGAAGGCCTCGGTGCCCGGCGCCAGCCGCATCGAGTTGCAGTTCGAGCCCGATCTGCCGAACGGCGCGGCCGACCTGGAACGGTTGCCGGCCGTCAAGTCGGTGCGCTCCCTGGGCTCGGCCACTTATCGCATTTCGAGCGACCGCGGCCCGGCTTCGGCGCAGGAGTTGATCGAGCTGGCCCGCGAATTCAAGCTCGAACTGAAAGGCCTGTCCGTGCAATCCACCTCTCTGGACGACGTGTTCCTGCATTACACCGGCCACGGGTTGGCGGAGATGGCCGAAGCCGCCGCCCCCAACGGCCGTGCGAAGAAAGGTGGCCCCCGATGAAGCGGGCTTTGGCCTTGGTCGAGCGCGACATGCGCAAGTTCCGCCGCAGCCCGGCGCTGCTGTTCGCCTCGCTGGTGATGCCGCTGCTGCAGTTGATCATCCTCGGCAACGCCTTCGGCGGCAATATCAAGAACGTCATCCTGGGCGTGGTCAACCTGGATCGCGGGCCGCAATCGGTGGATGTGCTGGAGCGCGTCCGCGCCGTGGGGGCCAACGCGCGCACCTTCCTGCCCACCAGTTACGACGACCAGAGCGCCGCCGTCGCCGACCTGCGCAAGGGCGTGCTGAGCGGGGTTCTGATCGTTCCCCAGCATTATTCCCGCGACCTGCTGGAGCGGCACCAGCCGCACCTGGCGCTGATCACCGACAACACCGACCGCACCGTGGCCGGGGCCGTGGACGCCCAGATGTCCGACCTGGTGGCCTCCATCAACGCGCCCGCCGTCCCGGCCCGCGAACCGCCCCAGGCCGCGCTCGACGTGGTCGAGGTCTATCCCTACGTGGATTACATCAAGTACCTGCTGCCCGGTTCGGTGGCTCTGGCCATCTTCATGACCGCCATGATCGGCGGCGGCCTGCTGTTCATCGACGACAAATCGCGCGGCCTGCACGAAGGCTACATGGTGACCCCCATCACCAAGTGGGAGCTGATTCTCGGCTTCAACCTGTCGGGCGTGATCAAGGCCATCCTGGCGGGGGAGACCGTCATGGTGCTGGGGTCCGTGGTGGCGGGCGTCCCCAACTTTTTCCAACCGGTGCGCCTGCTGGAGCTGACCCTCATCGTCGCGCTCACTTCGGTCGCCCTGATCGGCTTGATGTTCTTCATCATGGCGCGCATCAGCGACCCGCTGGTGCCGCGCGCCATTTTCGGCGTGCTGAACACGCTGCTGTATTTTCCCAGCGGCGCTTTCTATCCCGTCTCCGGCTTCCCCCGCTGGCTGCGGGTGATATCGGACTGCGACCCGTTCACCTACGCCGTCCACGCCTTCCGCACGCTGCTGCTCAAGGACGTCGGCATCGCCGCCGTCGCCCACGACATTTTCGCGCTGGTGTTGACCTCGGCGGTGGTGCTGGCGGGCGCAACCCTGCTCTTCCGGCGGACCTTGTGACCATGCCGCGCGCCGCTGCCAGTACCACCGCAACCAAGGCTGTCGCCACGTGGAATGCGGCCGGCGCGGGATTGTGGTTCTGCAACTGGAAGATCTGGCTGGAGGCGCGCCGCCGTCTGGACCGTGCCCTGGCCCCGCTTCAACTGCGCGCCCGGGAGTTCTGGCTGCTGGCCATCGCCGGCCGCGGCAACGTTTCACAGCACGCGATCGCCGATCTCTGCGGCCTGGATCCCAGCTCGCTGGTGGCCGTGCTCGACGGCCTGGAGCGCCGCGGCTGGCTGCGCCGCCAGCTCAATCCGCGCGACCGCCGCATGCATTGGGTGCAGCGCACCGAGGCCGGCGACCGCTTGTTCGCCCGGGCGCTGCCGCGCGCCCAACGCGCCGAGGCGCGCCAGTTGGTGGCGCTCTCCACGGCCCAGCAGCGCCAGTTGATGGCCGCCATGCGCAAGCTGGCGGCGATTTCGAAATGACGAGAGATGCCATGAAACCACTCGGCAGCGTTGTGCTTTTCACCGTCCTGGCGGGCGCGGGCAGCGCCCTCGCCCAGCCTTCGTCCGGCGGCGGCCCGCAGGCGGCCGTCCTTCCGGCTTCGGGCCGGAGTAACCAGGGCGGCTCCGTGGGCGCCGCCCAACTGCCCGTCGCCGGGACCACCACCAGCGTCAACACCCTGAACCCCAGCGTGCAGATCTCCGGGCCCTACAGCGGCAGCGCGCGCAGCACCACGGCCATGCCGTTTTCCGGCAGCCTGTCGCTCCAGGAGGCGCTGCAGCGCGGCCTGGCTTACAACCTGGGCGCCGTCGGGCTGGCCCAATCCGTTCGCCAGACCGGCGCGCAGGTGACCGTGGCCCGCAGCGCCCTGCTGCCCAACATCAACTCCAATCTCACCGAAACCGTGGAGCAATCGAGTCTCGCCGCCATGGGGCTGCGCATCAGCGTGCCCGGCTTCCACTTTCCCACCGTGGTGGGCCCGTTCAACTACTTCGCCCTGCAGGCCAGCCTGACCCAGACCGTGGCCAACCTGACCGCCCTGCACAACTACCGCTCCGCCCAGGCCACCGCCCGCGCCAGCCAATACAACCTGGAGAATGCCCGCGACCTGGTCGCCCTGGCGGTGGGCGGCGCCTACCTGGAGGTGCTGGCCGCCCAGGCCCGCGTGGATGCCGCGCAGGCCCAGCTCGACACCGCCAACGCCGTCTTCCATCAGTCCAGCGAGCAACACCGCGAGGGCACGCTGGGGCGGCTCAATGTGGACCAAAGCCAGGTGCGCACCCTCACCCAGCAACAGCAGATCATCACCCTGCGCAACGATCTCGCCAAGCAGAAGATCAACCTGGCGCGGCTCACCGGTCTCCCGCCCAACGATGCCTACCGGCTCACCGATAGCTTCCCCTTCAGCCCGGCGCCGGTCGAGAGCGTGGATGCCGCCGTGGCCCAGGCCGCTCAGCAGCGTGCCGACCTCAAAGCCGCCCAGTCCCAGGTGGAAGCGGCCGTCCGTGCCCTGTCGGCGGCGCGCGCCGAGCGCCTTCCCTCCGTCGCGGTGAGCGGCGACTACCAGGTGATCGGCGTCAACCCGGCCCAATCGCACGGAGCCTTCACCGTGGCCGGCACCCTCAGCATTCCGCTCTGGCAAGGGGGACGCACGGCCGGCGACATCGCCCAGGCCGAAGCCGTGCTGGCGCAGCGCCAGGCCGAGTTGGACGACACCCGCGGCCAGATCGAGGCCGACGTCCGCCAGGCCTGCCTGGACCTGGAAGCCGCCGCCGGACAGGTCGAGGTCGCGCGCCAGAACCTGCAGGTTGCCCAGGAAACCCTGGACATGGCCCGCGCGCGCATGCAGGCCGGCGTCATCAATACGGTAGAAGTGGTCGAAGCCCAGCAAACGCTATCCAGCGCCCAATTGGACCTGATCGACAGCGTGTTCGCCCACAACCTGGCCAAGTTGAGCCTGGCCCGCGCGCTGGGCCATGCCACCGACCGCATCCCCAGCCTGCTCAAACCTCAACCCGCTCCGTAACCTCCGCACTCCCGGCGTGAATTCGGCATGCCTTCGCGGCCGGGCCCGCGCGGCCCCGGCGCGTGTTTCCGCCCCGCCCTGTCCACCCGGACTAGAAATCGATCTGGGTGGTGGACCCGCCCAACTGGATGTACTTGAGCGTGTCGATGTTGCCGCTGCCGGATTCCTCGACTTTGGTGGCGCTGAACTTCCTGGCGGCGCTCTCGACCTTCACCGGGACGGTGTACTGCTTGTACGAATTGACATCGGTGAAGATGGCCTTGTCGCCATCCAGCTTCAGTTCGTAGGAACCGGCCTTCAGTTGCACCGTGCCGGCCTGCGTAGTGTGTTCGAAGACCACATCGTACGTCTTCGAGTATGCGATTGAGATTGAGGCAAGGGCCAAAATACCAGTCAGGAACAAAGACTTCTTCATGAACGCAGTTCTCCTCTCTAACGTTTTGATCTGAAATCGCGAAACGCGAAAGCCAGGCGGCTTCTTCCGTCCGTCCGGCAAATTCGTATTCCAGTTGACTCGCGGCGATGCAGGCGCATGTGCCCAACCGCGGGTTACCGTTGGCTCCGTCCACCCGGCGACATGCCGCGCGGCGAAGGAGCCCTAAGTCCTCGGGTCCTCACGGGCGCGAGGAATCGGACTAGAAATCGATCTGGGTGGTGGACCCGCCCAACTGGATGTCTTTGAGCATGTCGACGCCGCCGTTGCTGGTCGCGTCGATCATGGTGTATTCGAACTTCTTGGCGGCGTTCTCGACCTTCACCGGTACGGTGTACTGCTTGAGTGAATTCACATCGGTGAAGATGGCATTGCCGCCATCCAGCTTTACGTGGTAGGAACCGGCCTGCAGTTGCACCGCGCCGGCCTGCGTGGCGTGCGCCAGGTCGACGTCGTACGTTTTCGAGTTCGCGATTGCAATCGAGGCAAGGGCCAGAATACCAGTTAGGAACACAGACTTTTTCATGGACACAGTTCTCCTCTGTAACGTTCCGATCTGAAAGAGCGAAACACGAAAGCCAGGCGGCTTCTCCTATCCGCCACGCAGATTCGTGTTCAAAATGGCTCTCACTGGTGTAGGCGCATCTGCCCGCGCGCCGGTTACAGGTGTCTCCCAGGCGGCCGCAAAGCGCGAGGTACTACCCGGTCTCAGCTTCTCATCCGCAGCAGGAAGTACATTCCCACCAGAGCGAAGATCGCGTCCGGCGCCCAGGCGGCCAGGGCCGGATCGAGCAGCCCGGCATTCCCAATGCTGGCGAACAGCGGTTCGGTTCCCCGATAAGCCATGCCGATCACCAGGCTCACGCCGATGCCCGTCATGGCGCCGCGGCTGCCTACCATGAACCCGAACGGCACCGCGATCATGGCCAGCACCAGGGCCGCCAGCGGCATGGCGAATTTCCGGTAGTACTGCACCTGAAACCTGGTGGCGTTGTAACCGCGCTGCTTCAGGTTCTCTACATACCGGTTCAGCTCCAGGAAATTCATCTGCTTGTCCTGCACCGCTTCGGTGAGGAAGTAATTCGGCCCTTCGACCAGCTCGGGAAAGGTTTGGGTCTTGCCCTGGAAGGAGCCGTAGACGTCGCAGCCCGGGCCCTTGTAAACGCAGCTCCACCCGTCCTCGAAAATCCACGACCCGCCCCGCAGCGACGGGCTCCACAGCGCGCGCGCGGCGGAGATCTCGCGCGTGAGAGCGAAGGTGCCCGGATCCAGCTCGAAGACGTTCACGCCGTTCATCTGGTTGGCGGAGGTGTCGTAGAAGTTGTAGTAGTAGATCCGCGCGGGCTGGCCCGGCGCGCTCCGCCCCATGATCCAGGTGTGGTCGGTCTGCTGATAGGTCTTCTTGGCGCGGCCCAGGATTTCGTCGCGCAGTTTCTCCTGCTGGTGGTTGGCTCGCGGCAGGTAGGAGAAATCGAATGCGAACAGCGCCCCGCTGCACAGGATGCTGCCCAGTACTACCGGCAGGGCCAGCCGGTACAGGCTCACCCCGCAAGCCTTGAACGCGATGATCTCGTTGTTCTTGCTGAGCACGCCGAAATTCGCCAGCACGGCCACCAGCGCGCTCAGCGGCAGCGTGTCGTAGATCAGTTGCGGCGTCAGGAACAGCAGGTACGTCAGCAGCGTGGAGAACGTGCTGTTCTTGAAGGCGTTGGCCATCAGCTCGAAGAAGTTGTACATCAGGATCAGCGACACCAGGCCGGCCGCCACCACCACCAGGTAGAACAGGAAGTTGGTCAGCATGTAGGTGTCCACGATCTGCGGCAGCAGCGGCACCTTCCAGGGGGTCCATCGTCCGCTCTCGCCGGTGTCGTCCTTGCGCTGGAACCTGGCCGCCTGCAGGCCGAACCACCGCTTGATGCCGTCCAGCATGTCGCTGTCGCCCGGCCGCTCCATGCGAATCATAAACACCAGGCCCATGGCTCCCAGCACGGCGTTGGGCAGCCACGCCGCCACCGGGATGGGCAGCAACTGCGTCCGCGCCATCCTGGTGAGCCAGATCCACGCGCCGTAGTAACAGAAAAACGCCAGGAAAATGGCGTTGACATAGCCCGCCGATTTGCCGCCTTTGCGCGTCCCGATCCCCAGCGGAATGCCCACGATGGCCAGCACCAGGCAAGCCACCGGAAAGGCGAAGCGGCGGTGCAGTTCGATCCCCATCTCCACCCATTCGGGACCGCGGTACCGCAGCAACTCGCGCGTGTTCATGGAATAGGACGTGAACGATTCCAGGCTGGGTGGTTTGGCGTCCAGCACCTGCTGGCTGGCCTTGCTCTCGCTGTCGTTGGACACCCCGTCCTTGCCCATCTCGTGGGTGGCCACGCCTTTGAGGCTGAGCTCGATGCGGTTGTTCCTCGGGTCCGAGACCGCGATGGCTTCCTTGGCCACCGTGATCATGGGCCCGTCGGCCTTGGCCTTCATCCCGCTGGAGCGCTGCTCGGGCGCGGTCACGTCGGCCAGGAACACCGGCGACCAGCCCGCCTGGCCGGCGTCACCCGGCTTCACCTCGCCCACGTACAGAATGTGATTCGGAAAATTCTCGTCGAAAATCCGCGGCTCGATGTCGGCCGAGATCTTGGTGGCCTCGATCGCCCGCATGATCTCGGTGCTCTGCCGCATCGCCAGCGGCGCCAGGCGCAGCGACGAAAACGCCGCGATACCCAAGCCCAAACTCGCAAACAGCAGCACCGGCAGAATCACCTTGCGGCTCGATACTCCCGCCGCGCGCATGGCGATGATCTCGCCGTCGCCCGCCAACCGTCCCAGCCCGATCAGGATGCCCACCAGCACGCCGAACGGAATGGTGAGCGGCAGCACCGGCGGCAGCGCCCACAGGAGCAGCGCCAGCACCGTCCGCGGTTCGGCGTTGCTGCCCACCAGGACCTTGAAAAGCTGGTCCAGCTTCTGCAGGAACACCACGAAGGTGGCCAGCAGCGTCCCCAGCACCGCGCTGGAAACCACTTCCCGGAATATGTAACGGCCGAGCAGGCGCAAGTCGGGCCTCGGTTAGTGCGATATCTCCGGCGCCGGCACGAGCGGCAGCTTGGGCTGCTCATCCTCCACCGGCCGCAGTTCCAGATCGTCGATCAGGACCGAAGGCGCTACCACCGACGCCTCCGTGGCGAACCCCGCGTACCCCACCAGCGCGAACGGAGCCGCGCTGTCCATGAACTCGAACGGCGCGGCGTCGTCGCCCGCCGCCAGGATGTCCCGCAGCGAGCGCGCGTTGAGCCCATGGAACTGCATTCCCCGCACCAGCTCTTCATGGCCGTCCGCAAACACCCGGTAGACCAGCAGCGGCAGGCTGACGGGATGCGCGCTCCCCGGCTGCTCCTGCATCACGCGCTGCGCTTCCTCGGTGGACGCCGTGGATGGAAAATCCATCTTGCGCACCACCAGTCCGTACGGCTTCTGGCGCGCCTGGATCGACTCGATCAGCTTGCGCTTCAACTCCGCCGCCGGCGAGGTTTCCGACGAGGTCACGATGAGGTTGCCGATTCCGGCCACGCTGGCTCCGCCCCGCCCCGGCATCCGCGCCCGGCCGTTGGAACCCTCGAACCCCCGCACCGGCTGGCGCGTCAGCAGGAAGCTCTTGAGCACGCCCTTTTCCACCACTTGCAGCGGTTTGGCCGGCACGCCTTCGCGGTCCACGTCGTAACTGCCGAACAGCGGGCGTCCCTGCCATTCCTTGCGCGCCGGGTCGTCCACCACGTCGAACGTGTCCGGCAGCACCCGCGCTCCAATCCGCCCGTCCAGATCGCCGGGGGGCGCGCCGTTGCCGCGCCCGCCCTCGGAGCGCCGGGCCAGGGCCAGGTTCTCGCCCAGCAACTGGGCGAACAACTGGGCGGCCGCCGGGCCTTCGAACAGCACCGGCCCGTTGTAGTCCTCGCCCTTGGGAGCGTGGGCCAGCGCCACCACGTTCTCCGCCACCGCGGCGGCGGCGCGGTTCAACGCCGCTTCCTCGGGCAGGCCACCCACGTCCGGGGCGTGATAAAAGGCGAAGTCGCGCACCGTGGCTCCGTCGCCGGCCTGGGCCACGGCGCGGATGCGCAGCACGGTGACGCTTTCGGGAACCTTCACCTCGGTGCCTTCGGAGTTCTCCAGGTAGTGGCCTCCCTGGCTGGCTTCCAGGTCGACGGTCGAGAACTTCACTTCGGGAAATTGCGCGAAGGCCGCCGAAAGGGCGCGCACGCGGTTGGCCCACGCATCCTCGTCCACCACCAGGGGCTTGAAATCGCGGATATAGTGAACCGGTTCGGCGTGCGCGAAATCGTCGAGCTGCTCGTTCTGCGTGATGTTGCGCATGGCCGCCCGCTTGCGCGACAGCGCTTCCACCGCGCCCTTGTACGCCGAATCGGTCTCCAGCCAGAAATAGCGGCGCAGCACGGCGTAGGCATCCTCCACCGGAAACCGCTCCAGGTCGTAGCGGGAACCGCCGCCGCCCCCGCCGAAGTTGGTGTTGTCGAACTTGTAATCGCCCACCCGCACCAGAACGTCCGGCGCGCGGAACCGCTCCCGGCGCCGCGACAGCAGCCCGCCCAGGCTGGCCGACACCAGAAAGGTTTCCTGCTCGTCGATCCCGTACTGGATGAAGTACGGCGGCTCCAGGTTGGGGATGGAGAGCTTGCGCGAGCGTTCCACCTCGTCGCGCATGGCGCGGAACAGCGGGCCGGGCGCGGGCTCGGTCGCGTTCTGCGCCCAGGCGGCAACCGCCACCGCGCAAATTCCCATGGCCGCAACCGCGGCGGCCCTCAACGCCCGCTTAACCCCCGGCCCCGGAAGCCGTGAAGCCACCGGTTGGCAGGCTGGTGCGCCTGCCCCACCTGTGGGACAGGCGCTTTCGCCTGCCAACCCGGCAGTCCGCCCGATTTCTTCGTGGCTTTCCGGAGCGCGCTTCACTTCGGGCCTCCCTGGCCGGCCAGGGGCGCTGGCGCGGGAAGCAATGGCGGCCGGTCGTTGGCCTTGGCTTTCTTTTCGATCTCGATCTCCGACACCAGGATGGACGGCGAAACCGCCGAAACCGGCACGCTTCCCGACTCGGCGCCGCAATATCCGTTGAAGACCTCCGGCCGGTCGCCGGTGGCCAGGATCTTGCTGAAACTCGCCAGCGGCGTGCCCACGATATCCGCCCCCCGCACCAGTTGGTCCGGCCGTCCGTCGGCGTACACCCGGTAGACGATCACCGGAATCACCTTGAACGCCTGCAGGCCGGCGCGCTGGGTGGTCGTAAACCCGCCCGTGATGTCGCGGAAATACAGGCCGTACGGCTTGTTCTGCCGCTTCACTTCGTCGATCAGCATCTGGCGCAGTTTCGCCTCCGGGACGGCGCGGCTGGATTGCACGATCAGGTTGGATTGCCGCGACACCACCTCGTAGCCCGGCTGGCGGCGTCCGTGCCCGTTGGAATGGTCGAATCCCTGGATGGGCGACCGCGACATCAGAAACGTCTTCAGCACGCCACGATCCACCGCCGTGACCGGCCGCGTCTTCACGCCCTCATCGTCGTAGTCGTACCATCCGTTCAAGTCCACCCCGCCGATCCGGCGCAGCGTCGGGTCGAACACCACCGTGAGGAAATCGGGCAGCACCTTGGTCCCCACGCTCTTGGTGAAGGTCTGGCCTTCGCTTTCGTCCTTTTGCCGATGGCCTTCCACGCGGTGGCCGAAGATCTCGTGGAAGAACACTCCCGCCGCCCGTCCCGAAAAGATCGCCGGGCCGACGAAGGGCTCCGCCTCGGGCGCCTGCAAGAGCCGGGTGAGATCGCCCGCCACCCGGTCGACGGCGGCCATCAGCGCGCGGTCGCCGGGCAGGGCCGCCGCGTCCACCGCCTCGAAGGTTTCAAAGGTGCCGAGATCCGTGCCGTCGCCGGCCTTGGCGGACGCGCCGATCACCAGGTTGGCAAAGCCGCGGCCATGCCGGATGCGCGACCCCTCGGTGTTGGCGAAATAGCGCGTGTCCGTCTGCGCGGTGACGCCGACGTGCGAGGTGAGCACGGCCGGATAGTCCTGGAAGCGGGCGGAAAGCGCGCGGACGCGCTGGCGCCACGCAGCCTCGTCGAACTTCAGTTCCACCGCCGGTTCTTCGGCCATGGAGGGCGGTTCCGAGGAGAAGTCGTCGGAATCGTCGGCTTCGGCCACGCGTACCTGGGAGTTGGTCTGGATGCGGATGAAGCGCTCGGCCGCCGCCCGATAGGTCCGGTCGGTGTCCAGCCACAGGCGGCGCTTGATGGAGTTGGCCGCGTCCTCGAAGGTCAGGAGGGAGCCGGAGGTGAACTGGCCCTGGCTCGCGCCGCCCTGGCCGCGGACCCGATGGTAGTTGTCCAGGTGGGGCGTGCCCACCCGCACGGAGACATCCAGCACGCGGCTTTTCCCCTCCGATAGGGGTTCGACCGTGCCCAGGGTCGCGGTCAGGGAGCGGAAGGCGCCTTCGGTCACCTCGTAGCTGATGTAATACGGCGGGGTGTCCGCTTTCTCCTTCAAAACACTGAAGTTGCGGCTCAGCTCCTGGCTCATGGCGTCGAGCAGGACGGAAGGCTGGGCGGCGGCGGAGAACGCCCCGGCGGAGATCAACGCCAGGCAAAGCGAGATTTGGGAGGCCAAGAATTCAGGATAGCACCCCCTCCCGGTGCAGTTGCTTCCCGAAGCGGACAAAGCGCGCCCGAAAGCCCCTTAATCCGGCGAGACCCTGGTCAGCAGGCCCTTCTCTTTGAGACCCGAAATCGCCAGCCCATAGCGGCCGCGGATCCCGGTCTTTTCGAAAATGTGCTTCAAATGAATCTTCACAGTGCCCGTGCGGATGCCCAGGTTGGAGGCGATGTCCTTGTTCTTGAGCCCGCGCTCCACCAAGTCCATTACCTGGGATTCGCGCGAGGTGAGCGGCGAGTGCCCGGTCCGCACCGGCCGGTCCGCCTCGCTCAGCAGATCCTCTTCCATCCAGTTGGCGCCCGACGCCACGGTTCGCAGGCACTTGAGGATGGTCGCCAGCGGCGCGGTCTTGCGCACCACTCCCGCCGCCCCGGCCTGCAGAAAGCGCAACGCCTCGGGTTGCGACATCACGCCGCTCCACACAATCACGGCGGCCTTGGGCCCGATGGTCCGCAGCGTGGCCAGCCACTCGATGACCGCATGCGCGCCGAATGCCTTATCCACCAGCAGAATGGATGGCCGCAATTCGCGCACCGCGTCCATGCCGTCGATCAGCGAGGTTTCGGCGGCGATGACGCGCAGCCCTTCCGCCTGCTCCAGTATACTGCGGAGCCCCTCGATAGCGATCGCTTCCGTATCACACACCGCAATAGTTTCCACAAGTCCACCGAAACCCACAGAGCGTCCCTACTTCTCTTCTATCGGCAACTGCCTTGGAATTAAATAGTGGGACCGGGGACGATTGATCTCAAAAATTGATACTAAAGAGGCATCGCGCTGGAGGTTGCACGCCTGCTCCACGGCGCGCTGCGCCGGTTGGGCGGCGGTTACCGGGCCACCTTCGATCCCAACGCGCACTCGCTCAGGTCGATCCAGGAATTGCTCAAGGTGTTTTGCACGAGGACCGCGCGTTCGGCGCGGAAACTGCGTCTGCCGGCGTATTCCCGCCACCGGCCGGCGGCCAGTTCGCGAACTTCCGCGACCCGCTCGATGGGGAGTTCCTGCGCCAGGGTAACGTGAGGATGGTAGGCGAACGGCTCCTCGAACCCCAGCGCCGTGGCATTCATGGCGGCGTGTATCTCGCGCAGCCTTTCGCCGCCATCGCCGACCTCAAGGTAGACCACTCCGGTCACCGGGAAAACGGCCACTTCGGTGAGCTCAATCTCAAACGGCGCCCGGCACGCAATCAGCGCCCCGGCTTCCTCGGAGGCGGCCTGCCACGTCACCGCCAGCGTTCGCGGCGGCAGCACGCTCACGTGCGCGTGCGGATCGCAATCGGGCACCAGCTCTTTGCGAAGATTGTCGAGGAACGATCCCAGAGGATCTGGCACGTAGATCACCAGCGCAAATACGTTGAGGCGTTCCTCGGCCGGGATCACGCCCCGCATCCATTCTGTTTCCGAAGCCATCCACCTATATGGTAACGGTTTCCAGGCCGTTTGCTCATCTCTATCTGTGGAACGGACGCGTTTCCCGCTCCAGCGGCCGCCCTGGAGGTCCTCCAACAGGCGGGCCGCGGCGCCTGATACGCTCAAGAGAATGAGCTCCGCCGACACCAATCCGCTTCTCGACATCCGCTTCCGCATTCCCTTCGACCGCATCCGCGCCGGCAGCGTGGAACCGGCCGTGGCCAGCCTGCTCGAAGACGCCCGCGCGCGCCTGGAAACCATCGCCGGCGAGCAGGGCGGGCGCACCTGGGACAACACCATGCGCCCGCTCGACGCGCTCACCGAGCGGCTGGATTTCGCCATCGGCCTGGTTCAGCACCTGGAACATGTGGCCACCTATCCCGAGTTGCGCGCCGCCTGGAACGCCGTGCAGCGCGAGGTCAGCGCGTTCTATTCCGGAATCCCGCGCCACGCCGGGCTCTGGCAAGCCATCAAGGCCTACGCGGAAACCGCCGAAAGCGCCGCCCTGACAGGAGAGCGCCGCCGTTACCTCGTCAAGACCGTGGAAGCGTTCCGCCGCGCCGGCGCCGACCTCGACCCGGATCGCAAGCGGCAACTCGAGGAGATCGACGTCGAACTCACCACTCTCACCACCAGGTTCGGCGAGAACGTGCTCGACTCCACCAACGCCTTCGAGCACGTGTTCACCAATGAGGCCGATCTGGCCGGGCTGCCTCCCACCGCCCTCGCCGCGGCGCGCGAAAGCGCCGCCCGCAAGGGCCTGGATGGCTGGCGCTTCACCCTGCAGGCGCCCGACTATCTTTCGGTCACAACCTACCTCGACAATGCCGCGGTCCGCCGCGAGTTCTACGAAGCCTTCACCACCCGCGCCACCGAGCCCGAGCGCGACAACCGGCCGCTGGTGGCGCGCATCCTGGAGTTGCGCCGCGCCAAGGCCGTTCTGCTCGGTTTCCCCGATTTCGCCGATCTGGTCCTGGAAGACCGCATGGCCCACGACGGCGCGCGCGCCCTGGCTTTCCTCGAGGATCTCAAAGCCAAAACCGAAGCCCGCTTCCGCGCCGAGAACCGCGAACTGCTCGAGTTCCGCCGCTCCGTCGAGGGTGCGGCCGCGGCCGAGCTGCAGCCCTGGGACGTGGCTTACTACGCCGAAAAGCAGCGCGCCGCGCTTTACGATTTCGACGAAGAAGCCCTCCGCCCGTACTTTCCTCTGGAGCGCGTGGTGGACGGCCTCTTCGCGCTGGCCGGCCGGCTGTACGGCATTCGCGTCACCCAGGAAGCCGGCGTCCCCGCCTGGGACGAGCAGGTCCGCTTCTATAACGTCCGCGACGCCGATGGCACGTTTCTCGGCGGCTTCTACGCCGACTGGTACCCGCGCGAGAACAAGCGCGGCGGCGCCTGGATGGACGCGCTGATCTTCGGCGGCCCTGGCCCCGAGGGCGCTCCCGGCGAGTTCCGTCCGCACCTGGGGCTGATTTGCGGCAACCTCACGCCGCCCGCCGGCGGCAAGCCCGCCCTGCTGGTCCACCGCGAGGTCGAAACCATCTTTCACGAGTTCGGGCACCTGCTGCACCATCTGCTCAGCCGCGTCGAAATCCGCAACTTCGCCGGCACCAACGTGGCCTGGGACTTCGTCGAATTGCCCTCGCAGATCATGGAGAACTGGTGCTGGGAACGCGAGGCGCTGGATCTTTTCGCCGCCCACTGGGAAACCGGCGAGCTCCTGCCCGAGGACCTGTTCCGCAACATGAAGCGCGCGCGCACGTTCCGCGCCGCCAACGCCCAGATGCGCCAGCTCGGCTTCGGATTCGTCGACCTGCTGCTGCACACCCGCTACGATCCCGCCCGCGACGGCGACCCGGTCGCCTTCAGCCGGCGCCTGATCCAGGAATTCAGCCCCGCGCCGCTGCCCCCGGAACACGCCATGATCGCCGCCTTCAGCCACCTGTTCGGCAGCCCGGTGGGCTACGGCGCGGCGTATTACTCCTATAAGTGGGCCGAAGTGCTGGATGCCGACGCCTTCACGCGTTTCCGCGCCGAGGGCATCTTCAGCCCCGAAGTGGGCGGCCAGTTCCGCCAGCGGATTCTGGCCCGCGGCGACAGCGAGGACCCCGCCGTGCTCTACCGCGATTTCATGGGCCGGGAGCCCGACCCGCGGGCGCTGCTGGTGCGGTCGGGGCTGGCGTGAGCCCGATCGTGCCGTTGGTCATGCATTGCATATACAATTGAAGAGTGGTGTTCGATTGGGATCGAAGCAACCTGAGGAAGATCCGGGCGCACCGGGTCAAGGTGCGGGAAGTGGAGCAGGCGTTGTCCCGCGAGCCGATCCCGATCTATGAGCAAACCGCGGATGACGAGCCACGCTATGTGTACTACGGAGAAACCGAGCGCAACCGACTACTGGCGGTTGTGCTGACGGAACGCGGCGACAAGATTCGTGTGATCACGGCCTACGGCCTGGATGCCGGCCAGAAGCGCGACTATCTGGAGCGTCGCGTGCGAGGAGTATAGTGCGATGAGTGAACCAAACAAGCGGACTCCGGCAGTTTCGAAAACGCCCAGGTTTCGGAGCGAAGACGAGGAAGCCAAATGGTGGGCGGGTGCGGAGGGCCGGGAGTTCCTCAAGCGGCAGGCCGCCATGGGAACAGCGACGAAGCGCAAGGGTTCGCCTCTCGTCCGCAGTCTTGGCCGCGCCGGCAGCGTGCAGATCGCGCTTCGGCTGCCCGCGCCGGACGTCGCCAGGGCTCGCGAGATCGCCGGCCATAAGGGGATCGGCTACCAGACCCTGCTGAAGATGCTGGTGCACGAGGGGCTGAAACGCGAGGCGAGACGCCAGTAGCGCGCCTGGTCCGGGGGAAACCTGCGGGGAGCATGTCGCGAGGCCGACCGCCGAGGGCCCACTGGACACGCTGAAGAGATACCCTAAAGCTGCTCTTCGCCCGGGGCGACAGCGAAGACCCCGCCGTGCTGTACCGCGATTTCATGGGCAGGGAGCCCGACCCGCGGGCGCTGCTGGTGCGGTCGGGGCTGGCGTAGGGGCGCGGCGCCGCGGGCGACGGGAACGACTCACCGGCCGCCCGCCTAATCCCAGCCTTTACTCCTGAGATACGACTCCGCCTTGTCCAGCGCGTCGCCGAAGCTGCTTGCCTTGCCTGCGTACCACCAATTCCGGCAATGAACGTAGACCTCGCCGGAGATGGTGTGCCACGTCACGTCATGGGAGTGACCGTTGATGGTGATATACCCGTGCCGCTCGCTATCCATGAAAACCGTTCTCCTGGGGTTCAATTGTGCCACAAGCGGGCGCGTCTCCGCTGGAGGTGTCCGGGCCAAGCGGGCCGATGTCCCCGGCCGCTCACTGCAGCGGTGGCGCAGCAGCGCCGCGAAGCCGGCCGCCAAGGCCGAGGAACACCGCCAAGCCCTCATCCACAGCGGCCATCTCCTCCGGCGCGAGCTTGCCGTACAGAGTTCGGACCCGCCGCTTGTCGACGGATCGAAGCTGGTCGACCAGCGCGAAGGAGCGTTTCGCGAGGCCGCTACGACCGGGCGCAAGCGGCGGATAGAGAAGTCCTTCGCCGGGGGTGCCCGTGACCGGAACGACGCAGATCAGTGGAAAGCGCTGGTCGGCGGTGACGTCCGGATCGCTGACCACGATGCAGGGTCTGAGGCCACGCTGTTCGTGTCCCACCGTGGGATCGAGTTCCACCATGACCACGGCGCCGCGGCCGAGCCTCACGCCCGCCCCTCCAGCCAGCCCTTGCCGGGAACCCACCGGACCGCCTTGCCCGCCCTTCTGTCGACGATCGCTTCGGCATCTTCGGCGGGCAGCCCGCGAGCCCATTCCTCAAGGCCCTGCCCGGCGAGTTCGGCACTTTCGGGATGGGGACTCTGCAGGGAACGCCGAAGTTCGGCGCGGCGGCGGCGATCCAATTCATGTCGAACGGCCTCGGCCACGAACTTGCTGCGGTTCTTCTCTCGCCGGTCGATGTCCCTGACAAGGTCGTCGGGCAAGGTCACGGTCACGCGTTCGACGTTGGCCATTTCATACTCTCAGTATGATCATACCGCATACCGACGGGGAACCTGGATTTCCGTGCGCCCGCCGAAGCCGACGGGCTGGATCTGGTGATTCGGTCCGCGGCGGGGTGAGCAACACACTATGGCCGGCGTCTTCATGGAACCGCGCGTAGATCGCCTCCTATGCCGCCTCGGACTGCCGAGGCTGAATCTCCTTGAGAATCGTGGCCTCGAACTCATCCCGGGCGACTTCCATTTCATAGCGCGCCTGCAGATTCATCCACATCTGGACCGACGTTCCGAAGTAACGCGCCAGGCGCATGGCAGTCTCGGCGGTGATGCCGCGCGTGCCGTGGATGATCGCGGTGATGCGGTTGGGGGAGACGTGAAGCGCCTTCGCCAACTGGTTCATGGTTAGGCCGAAATCGTCCATGAATTCCCTCACGTGTTCTCCGGGATGAATGGGTGGCAGTCTCCTGGGCATGGGTCCTCCTTAGTGATAATCCACGATCTCGACATCGTAGGCGTTCCCTTCGTGCCAACGAAAGCAGACGCGGTACCGGTCGCTGATTCTGATGCTGTGTTGCCCAATCCGGTCCCTTTTCAAGGCTTCGAGGCGGTTGCTCGGCCGGACCAGGAGATCGCGCAGCGTTGAGGCGGCGTCCAGGGCATCCAGACGGCGGCGGGCGGCGGATTCGATGTTCACGAAGCGGGCAACCCGCTCCCTGCGGAACAGCCGTTCGGTATCGGGGCAGCGGAACGACTCGATCACTCTTTGAGTATAGCGCCCGTTTTACGGAAAGCGTAAACGAGGCAAGGCTATGCCCAATGCTGAACCGAGCGCGGGATTCCGCTGCTTACGCGAGACCGGGATCTCCAAGCGTCCGCCGAAGCCGCAGGGCTCGATCTGGTGATTCGGTCCGCGGCGGCAGGAACTGGTGAGCCAGTTGCGCTAGCCTAGCTGTTGTGAGAGTGATCTTGTCGGCAGTCGACGAAGCATTGGCGACAGCGTGGCGCCGTTTCTGTGGCGCCTTGGACTTCGTCGAAGTCCACTTCGGGTCAATTCTCGACGTATCTTGCGATGCCATCGTCAGTCCAGCGAATAGCTTCGGCTTTATGGACGGGGGAATCGATGAAACCTATCGGGCTCATTTTGGTCAGGAAATTCAAGAACGGGTTCAGCGGGTGATAGCCGAACGGCACTATGGGGAGTTGCTGGTTGGAACGGCGGATTTGGTGGAGACCGGCTACGACGGAACTCCGTACATGATAATCGCCCCGACGATGCGAGTCCCAATGGCCCTGACCGATTCAGTGAATGCGTATCTTGCGGCTCGGGCAACGTTTCTGCTGGTCAAACATGGCCGGTTCCAATCGGGTCCCGACCGTGGACGGCCGCTGGCGGAGAGGATTCAACGCCTCGCCTTTCCCGGGCTAGGAGCCTGTCCGAGTAATCAAGTCTGCGAGGGGTGATCCGACGCCAGATCCGTAGCACGAAAGTTCGAGGCGGCGAGGCCAGCCGCGGCTCGGC
>Ga0326727_10002125_pt1 | contig 69780 bp, 57 predicted proteins | sample MB2enrmetagenome_FD_207643 | JGI IMG/M metagenome (GOLD analysis project Ga0326727, IMG submission 207643) | Lab enriched peat soil microbial communities from McLean, Ithaca, NY, United States - MB29MY | ecosystem: Environmental > Terrestrial > Soil > Wetlands > Peat | place: USA: New York...
AACGAAGAGGATGATGGCAATGGTCCTTGCCGGCCATCCCATGTGTTCCCATAGCTGCATGGGGCTGAAGCCGACCGCCTGCTCTTCCTGGAAGAGTGCCAGACTGCTGACCGTGTGCGACGCGAAGTGTGCGAACTGAGCGAGAATCACTGAATCGTTCCTCCTAAGGAGTTTCTTGTAATGTGCGATCCGCCGCGGCGGACGGTTGCTCGGAATGCGCTTCTTTCCGGATTCGCATTCAGGCCAAAAACAAAGCTTCTACCCAAACCGCGGGTAGAAGCCAAAGAGTTCGTCATCCACCCAGTGTGAAGACGACGTTTACCGTAGTTTCCACTTCAACCGGATCGCCGTTGAGAAGGTAGGGCCTGTATCGCCAACTCTGCACGGCATCCAGGGCAGCCTGCCGCAACATGGCCGGGCCGTCGATCACATGCAGTCCCGTGATCGTTCCCGTCTTGGAGATCGTGGCTTGCAACACCACCGTCCCCTGGACGCGAGCGGCTTTGGCGATGGGAGGATAAATCGGCATCGTCTTCTGCAACAGATAACCAGCGGCCACGCCGCCGGAGATATTGATCCTTTGCGGAGGCGCCGCTTTTACCTTGGGAGCAGCCTGTCCGAAACTGACGCCGCCCAGCGCACCGCCGCTGCCGCCCAGGCCTTCCATGCCGGCAACGCCAAAGCCCGACGACGGTGGCGCTTCCCTCTCGGCAACAATCTTGATGTCGTGGGGAATCTTGGTCGGCGCAGTCAGCTGGTTGTTCATCATCTCCGACTGCACGTGCACCACATGCACAACCTCAGGCGGAGGCGGCGGCGGTGGCGGTGGCGGTGGCGGAGGAGGAGCCGTCAACTGGGTGATCATCATTGCCCTCGGCAGCGCCTCGGGATAAATCAGCGGGATGAGAATGAGCAGAAGAAGGATGGAACCGTTGGTGATGAATGTCACCATCATCCAATATTTGCTCTTGCTCTTGATCCTGCCTGCGGATTCAAATGTGGAATCTTCAAACATGGCCAGCCTCGGATCGCGTGTTGGTTACTTCTATTTTAGACACCGCAAGAATCTTGAATGTTCCCGAAATGTCCCAGTGTGCAAAATCGGCACAACAGAAGCGCCATTCACCTATACCAGAATTGGCGCATTCCATGCAAAATCCCTCACCACAGCCGGCGTCTTCTCCGGCAATCCCGTCAAACTTTGCTGCGTTTCGCGGCCGGCAAAACCGCCGCCTTGCCCCGGCTCGCCCGCCACTGCTGCCAAGCCACCAACATTGGCGCCGCCACGGCGATGGACGAATATGTACCGATAAGAATACCCACCACGAGTGCAAATGAAAAGCCTCTTAAGACCGGGCCGCCAAAAATATACAGCGAAAGCACCGTCAAAAACGTCAATCCCGAGGTCAGCACCGTCCGGCTCAGCGTCTGGTTGATGCTCCGGTTCACCACGTCAGGCAGCGACTCCCTGCGGCTCAGGCGCAGGTTCTCACGAATGCGATCGAACACCACAATCGTGTCGTTCATCGAATAGCCGACCAGCGTCAGGATCGCCGCAATTACGGTCAGGCTGATCTCCTGGCTGGTAAGCGCGAAGGCGCCAACCGTGATCAGCGTGTCGTGGAAGCAGGCAACTACCGCGGCAACTCCGTAGATCAACTGGAACCGGAACCACAGATATACCAGCATGCCCGCCATCGAGTAAAGCGTTGCCAGCGTGGCCTTTCTCTCCAGTTGTTTGCCGACTGTCGGGCCCACCACGTCCACCTTGGTCGCCGCGGGAACGATGGCGTTGCCGTAATGTGATTTAAGCGCTTCCTCAATCTCTTGGCGGCCCGCATCGAGCGAGGACTCGTTGTGCTCCTCAGGCAAACTGATCAAAACCTCATTGGCGCTGGCCTCGTCGTAAGCCACCACATTCGCATCCTTGATGCCCGCCGCCGCGATGGCCTGGCGAATAGCGTTGAGGTCCGGAGTCTGCACAAACTTCAACTGCACCTGGGTCCCGCCGCGAAAGTCCACGCCGAGCATAACCGGGCTGCCGATGTGCGACCAGTTCCAGACCATCATCGCCACGCCGGCCACGCTGAAGATCAACGAAAAGCCAAGGAATCCCCACTTCAGCCTCAGCCAGTCAACATTTACGCCGCGAAACAATTCCACTGGTTCTTTCCCTTCCCGTTCTTTCTTGTCCCGGTTTCCCCAACCTCTTTGGGTGCCCCCGGTCTCGTATTTGAGACCGGGGAGATTTCACCATCACACTATCTAAGACCTAAATCGAAATCGGCTCTCCCGGCTTCAGCTTGTTCAGATGCGCATCGAAGATCACCCGCGAAACAAACACCGCCGTGAACAGGTTAGCTAGCAATCCAATCGTCAACGTGGTGGCAAATCCCTTCACCGGCCCGGTGCCGAACATGAACAAGATGGCCGCTGAAACGATGGTGGTAACGTGGGTGTCGACGATGGTCACCCAGGCATGCGCGAATCCCTGGTCGATGGCCGCCGCTGCTGCCTTTCCGGCTCGCACCTCTTCACGAATTCGCTCGAAGATCAGCACGTTGGAATCCACGCCCATGCCGATGGTCAGAATCACGCCGGCAATTCCCGGCAAGGTCAGCGTCGCTGTCGAAATGCCCATGAATCCCAGCAGAATGATCAGGTTCAAAACCAGTGCCAGGTCCGCATTGATCCCCGATCCCCGGTAGTAGAACAGCATGAACGCCATCACCACCAGAATGCCGACGATGGCCGCCATCACTCCCTTGTGGATCGAGTCCGCGCCCAGCGACGCGCCCACTGTCCGGTCTTCAAGATAGACCAGCGAGGCCGGCAGCGCGCCGGTGCGCAGCATCTTCGACAGGATGGTAACTTCTTCCGACGTGAAGCTACCTACGATCTCGCCGGAATCGTGGATCGCGTTCTGAATGGTAGCCACCTCGCGCACCCGGCCGCCCATCACCACCGCCATGCTCTGGCCGACATTCTTGCTGGTGTAGTCGTAGAACTTGTCGCCGGCCTCGTTGGTCAGCGTGAAGCGAACATTCCTGCGTCCGTTCTGGTCGGTACCCGGATCGGCGGTGCGGAAGTCCTGGCCGCCCACAATGTAAGCGCGTTGCAAAATGTAGACGCTGTCGGCATCGGAACTGGCCGCTACATTCCCTGAGCCATGCAGTGGAATATCGTCAGACGGCACCGTACCGCCCAGGCTGGCCGCCGCCTCCTGCTCGTCCTTGTAAGGGCCGCCCACCACCGCGTGAATCTCCAGCCGCGCCGTGGACTGAATAATTGTCTTCACCCGGTCAAGATCGCTGATGCCCGGCAACTCCACCAGAATCTGGTTGTCGCCCAGTCCGTACTTATCGATCTTCGGCTCGCTCACGCCCAGCGTGTCTACGCGGTCGCGAATGGTCTCGATAGCCTGTTCGACGGTCTTCTGTTTCAGGGCCGTCTCCACCGACGGCTTCATGGTCAGCGTAAAGGTATTGTCGGCCCCGCCGCCGGTCAGGTCGTATTCGTTGGAGTACTTCGTGTCCAGCATGGAACGGACGGCGCTGGCCTGGGTCTGCGTCGTTCCCTCAACGCGAATCATCTGCGGCTGTTTGGCGGGATCGGGTTTGATGACCTGCGTGAAGGTGAGGTTGGCAGCCTTCAAGTCCTGTTGGATGCGCCCGGCGGTATTGTCTGTCTCCGCGCTGACCGCCTCCTCGACCACCACCTGCAGAATCAGATGAACGCCGCCGCGCAGATCCAGTCCAAGATGAATCCGCTGGGTGATGGCATCCAATAGCGCGGCGCCGCTAAACCCCGAAGGAATCCCGATGATGCCGTAAACGCACAACACCAGGACCGCAACAATCAAAATTACTTTGCTCTTGAGATTCTTCTTCATCGTCCCGTTTCTCTATTCCAGTTCCCTAGTGTACAGCCCCTGAAGTTCGCCCAATAAACGCTGTCATCCTGAGCGAAGCGTTTTACAGCGGAGTCGAAGGACCTGCATTTCCATCGCGCACTTCTGTAACGAAACCTCTGAGGCACCGCACTAGTCCAATGCATTTATGAGCCCGACTGCCCCTCTTGCGTAACCGATGCAATCGCGCTCTTGGCCACTTCAAGCTTGATGTTGTCCGGAGCCACGCGGATCACGATCACATCGTCCTTGATCGTTAGGATAATGCCACGAATGCCTCCAGCCGTTGTTACCCGGTCGCCGGCCTTGATCGAGGCCAGCATCTGTTGCCACTGCTTTTGCCGCTTCTGCTGCGGGCGAATCATCACCAGGTAGAGAACCGGAATCAAAAGTAAGGGTAGAAGCATGGGCAGGCTGCTTCCACCCGCTGCGCTTCCCATTGGTGCAAAAAAAGCCAAACTCGTTGCCACACTCATCCTTTACTCACCCTTGGCCGCTCGCCGCGGCGAACCGTTCAGGGCACAGGCAATCCCGCCATTCGGTCGGGCGCCTGACGAAAATTTGTCTCCGGGAATAAACCTTGCAAGATCCAGGCCAATTCGCCACGGCAACGCCCGGCCTGGGCTCCAGCCAGATTTTGAGTCAGATTCCAAGTTGGGCGGCCAGGTTGCCGCTGGGCGTTTGAAACTGGACTCCAGTTCCGCGCCGCTCCCACCTCTGAATCCCAACTACCTTCTGCTTCCTGTTCGACACAGCCTTCTCTCTAGATTCGGAGCTTCCATCCCAGAACGAGCACTCCTCTAAACCTGCTCGTTCAGCCCGGATTCCAAAAAGAGTGCCTAGAAGATAAGATACGCGCGCACGCTTGCGTGTCAAGGCGGACCACATCCCGGTAGCATGCAGTTTGAAGGGTACAGGCGTTAGCCTGTACATAAATCGAACAAAATGAATAAGGGCTTCAGCCCCCGAGGGAAGGTTCATTCAAACCAACCCACTAACCTGGTTCTGCAACCCCCGGACCACCGATTCCAAATCATGCGCATCTGACCCGCTCTTCAGCCTTTATAAAAGCTTTATGGGCCCTCTATGCATCACTTATCAATTCAGGTCTCTCATCAATCTTGCAACGCTTTCCGCAACAGACGCCTTCCGCCAGGATCCCGCCTCGCTCAACGGAGAGCGGGAACAGGATTGCAACATGGAAAGTGTTCTCTTCCGTTCACTCATCGTTATTCCGGGCTGCATCTCGGTCGTCTTCATGGCCTGGTTCTTTGTCATGTTCTTGAAGGCCTCGGGCAAGCGCTGAACAAGGTTCCACTCGCTGACCCGCTAACCGCTACTTCGCCGCCGGCGCCTCCGCCTCGTCGTCCGAGTCTTCCACCAGCACCGCCGATCCCGGAACCACATCAAAGGCGACAGCATCCCTGCCCCCAGGATGGAACGTGATCTTCAGCGGCTCCCGCTGCCACTCCGCCACTCCGCAAACCGGGTCCGCATGACTCTGCACGTCGAAGCCGCCCAGCTTCTTTGCCAGCACTGCCTTGCGTGCCGCCACCTGGGCCACCATGGCGTACAAGCTCTTGCCGCTGGCCGCTACGCCGCAATACGCGGCATAGTCGCGGAACCAGCTTACCTGGCTCACGCCGGGATCGTAGTCCGGCAGCTTCAGCGCCGTCACGTGCCCGGTTACTCGATCGACCAGCAGCCACGGGCCTCGCTGCCAGACCCAGTGGCTCTGCTTTTCGCCCGGCCCAGGCTTGTCGCCGGACCCAGCCTTATCGTTGGGCAAGGCATCGTTCAGCCGGATCACCCGCCGCACCACGAAGCTTCTGTCGGTCACGTCGTGCGTCTCGCCCGTGGTCCACTCTTTCAGCACGCCGTCCAGCAGCAGCGGGCGAACCGTCAGCGCATCTTCGCCGGTCGCTGCTCCCGCCGGGTCGCCGGTTTTCGAATACGGCACCTTCTTCGCAGCTCCGAGCCCCACGAAGTGAGCTTTGCGCGGAGCCGCCCACGCCGTCGAACCTCCGCAAACAATCGCCGCCATCGCCAAAACCGCAATCCGCCTACCGATCTTCATGCCGTTTGCTCCAATCGAGTTGGCGCAAATCTGTCGGGAAACGGAAAGCACGGCATGAAAACCGTGTGCAAATAAATCAGCTGTGCCCCATCCATCGGACGTCTTTGTTTTTGTCCGATGGGTGGGAGCCCGTAGAACTCAATGACGACGTCTCGTTTTGCTGAACTTCTGCAGTCCTGTTTCTTGTTACAGCCCCGCCGCCTCCACCGCCCGCGCCACGCGAAACGCGGTCCCTTCCTGCAAATGACCAGCCAGCACCTGCATCCCCACTGGCAGCCCGGCTTGAGTCGTTCCGCAAGGCACCGTCACCCCGCAAATTCCGGCCAGGCTCGCCGTCACCGTGTAGATGTCGGCAAGATACATGGCTAGCGGGTCGCCGGTCTTTTCCCCCAGCTTGAAGGCCGGCACCGGCGAGGTTGGAGTCACGATGGCATCGACCTCGGCAAACGCCCGCAGATACTCTTCGGCCAGCAGCCGCCTTACCTGCTGTGCCTTTAGGTAATAGGCATCGTAGTAGCCGGCGCTCAGCGCGTAGGTCCCAAGAAGAATGCGCCTCTTCACCTCGGCGCCAAAGCCCTCGTCGCGCGAGTGACTGTAAAGCGCCGACAAGCTCTCCGACGCGGCCGAGCGATAGCCATATCGAACGCCGTCAAAACGCGCCAGGTTGGCGCTGGCCTCAGCCGTGGCCACCAGATAATACGTTGGCACCGCGTAGCGCGTGTGTGGCAGCGAAACCGGCACTACCGTGCATCCCGCCGCTTTCAACGCGACGATTCCAGATTCAATGGCCGCCCGCACCTCGTCGTCGAGCCCCTCAGCGAAGTACTCCACCGGCACGCCCAGCCGCAGGCCTTCCACTGGCCGATCGCTTTGGGCCGCATAGTCCGGCACCGGCGCCGCCGAGCTGGTTGCGTCCTTGGGATCGTGCCCCGCAATCGCCCCCAACATCGTGGCTGCATCGCGCACATTGGCCGCAAATGGCCCCACCCGGTCAAGAGAAGAAGCAAACGCGATCAGCCCATACCGCGAGACGCGCCCGTAGGTTGGCAGCACGCCCACCACTCCGCAAAAACTCGCCGGCTGGCGAATCGACCCGCCCGTGTCCGATCCCAGCGTGGCCACAGCCAGATTGGCCGCAACCGCCGCCGCCGAGCCGCCGCTGGACCCGCCCGGCACCCGCTCCGGATCGACCGGGTTGCGAACTGGCCCGTAGGCCGAATTCTCAGTCGACGAACCCATCGCAAACTCATCGCAATTCAGCTTGCCCAACAGCACCGCGCCCGCCGCATCCAGCTTTGCCACAGCGGTCGCGTCATAGGGAGGCCGATAACCTTGCAATATCTTCGACCCCGCCGTAGACGGAGCTCCCTGCATCACCAGTACGTCCTTGATCGCCACCGGAACCCCTGCTAATTCCGGCAGCGGATCGCCCTTTTCCGCCAGCGCATCCACGCGCTCAGCCTGCTCGAGCGCCCGCTCCTTGGTCAGGCTCAAATAAACATTCAGCCGCGGATTTGCGCGTGCGATCCGTTCGTAATAACTGGCGGCAAGATCGGCAGCCTTGGTCCGCCCCGATGCGATCTCCGCGCGTAGTTCCGCAAGGCTCTTGGGCTTCTCAACGTAGCTTTCCGTCTTTTTCACTTCACTGGACAATCGAGCCCTCCCAAATCCGGCCCTCTATGACCGGTCTGCATCACCGCGGCCGCGAAGCGGCGTCCGCCGCACAGCAGGTGGCTACCGCTCAATCACCTTCGGCACCTTGAAAAAGGCCTGATCCGTCTCAGGCGCCTGCGCCATCACCACCGCGCGATCCAACGAAGGCCGCACCAGATCGGCGCGCAACTTCCCCGCCTCCGCATGCAGCAGTTCCGACGCCTGCGCCAGCGGCGTTACTCCCGACGTGTCCAGCTCATTCAGCTCGGCCACATAATCGAGAATCGCGTTCAGGTCATGCCGCATGCGCGGAGTTTCCTCCGCCGCCAGTTCCAGGTGCGCCAGCTCGGCCACCCGCTCCACGTCTTCCACGGTTACTTTGACGGTCATCCTCTACTCTTCCCCGCTCCCCTTCCGCCGCAACCGGCTTGCGCGCGTTTCCTACTCCCGCGGCAGTTTCAGCAACGGGCGAATGTGGCGCGTCGTGCTCCCCTATCTTTTCCCTGACGAAGAAGACGCCCCGAAGAGTCTCTCCCGACGCGTTTGCATCCTGCTTTTGTTCCGGCTCTTCGGCAGAAGCCCGAAGATAGAGTATAGACCGTTCCGCTTTATGCCCAATACCTGTCATGTTCCCTCCTTAATCCACCGTCAGCGTCAAAACCACGCTGTGCTCCACACCGCCTGAAGCCGCGCTTGCTGTTATCGAGTAAGTTCCTGCCGGCGTCGAGCCCGACCCGCCGGATCCGCCCGATCCGCCGCCCGATCCTCCCGAACCTCCTCCGGAGCTTGTGCAGGTCGTGACGCCACCGGCGACAATCGCCAGCAGCGCCACCAGCGTCAGAACCCTTCGTCGCCGCCTCCATCCAAGCGGCAGCAATACCAGCCCGCACACCAGCGGAAGCAGCCTCCACTCCAGCGGGCTCCCTGGCCGCACAAGCGTTCCCACGCCTCCTGTCGAGAGTTCCATCGTCACATTGCCAATCACACCGCTGCCCAGCGTTTCAGTGCTCGGATTGAAAATGCACACGGTATTCGCCGGCAACGTGCCGCACGCCAAGCTGAATGTCCCCTGCGAACCGTTCAGCGGCGTGATCACCAACAGATAGCTGGCAGTCTGTCCGGCGGCCACCGTCTGTGAACTCGAGCCGGAAACCGTCAACGTGAAGTCGATGCCTACACCGGAAAGCGGTACGGACGCAGTTGTTGCTGTGGTGCTAGTCACGGTGAGCGTGCCCGTCTCCGCGCCTCCGCTGGTGGGAGCGAACTCTACTCCCGCTGTGCAACTGAGGCCCGGACTCAGCGTCGCGCCGCAGGCATTGTTCACCACCGCAAATCCCGCCGAGACAACCAGCGTCAAATTGCTCAGGCTCGCGCTGATTCCTGTGTTGGTGATAGTGACCAGTGTTTGCGTGCTCACCGCACCCACGCCTGTGGTCGCAAAAACGATCGAGCCCGGCGTCACTCCAATCGCCGCGCCGGCCGCGCCTGTACCGCTAAGCGGCACGGTGGCCGGGGTCGTCATTGCGGTCGAAGCAAATGTCAACACACCCGTTGTGGCGCCGGTTGCGGTCGGTGCAAAGGTCACTCCTGCCGTGCAGCTCGCCCCGGCGGCCAGTGTGCCGCCACAGGTGCTTTGCGCCACGCCGAATTGGCTCGACCCGATCTGGCCCGATACGCCCATCGTGAACCCGCTGGCTGCAACGGTGCTGGTGTCGGTTACCGTAACTGTCTGCGCCGCGCTGGTTAGCCCAAGGCTCACCGTCCCAAAGCTCAACTGCGTTGGAGTCACAGTCAGCCCCGACGCGATCTGCCCCGTTCCATTCAATGGAACGCTGACCGAAGCCACGCCGGATGTCGACGAAGACACCACCAGCGTGGCCACGTTGCCGCCTGCCGAAGTGGGCGTAAAAATGACCTGCACTGTGCAACTGCCGCCATTGGCAAGCGTCGCTCCACACGTCGTCGCGCCGGTCGAAAAGCTGCTTGCCGCCTGCCCCGTTATCTGGAAGCCCACGTTCGCCAGCGGAGTTCCACCTGAATTCGTCATGGTCAGCGTCTGGGCTGCGCTGGCCACGCCCACCGCCTGCGCCGCAAAGGTCAAGCTCGGCGGGCTTACGCTCAATACTGCCGGTTGCAGGCCGGTTCCGCTCAGCGCCACGGTCTGGGTTCGCAGCGCATCGCTGACAGTCAGCGTGCCGGTCTGGGCGCCAAGTTGGGTCGGAGCGAATACCACGCTGACGGTGCAGCTTGCCGGCCCTGCCAGTTGCGTTCCACAGTTGTTTGAGGTTTGAAATGGCCCGCTTAAAGTGATGGCGATCGACGTCAGCGGCAGGCCGCCGGTGTTGGTCAAGGTCGTCGTCTGCGCTGCCGAATCCTGCCCTTCCGCCGTGCCAGGAAAGGTCATTGAGAGGGGATTCAGGATGTCTGTCGGCAATGCCGCCCCGGTCCCGGTCAATGCCACGGTCTGCGTTCCTGCGCCATCGGTAAATTCAAGCGTCCCCGCCACCGCCCCGGATTGAGTGGGCGCAAACTCCACCGTCACCTGGCAATCGGTTTGCGCCGCAAGAGTTGCGCACGTGTTGCTTGCAATCAGAAATGGCAAGCTCACCGTAACGCCGGTGATGGGTATCGCCGTCGTGCTGCTATTTTCCGCGGCAACCTGTTCCGGCGGTGAAGTGGTTCCAATCTGCACCGATCCGAAATCGATGGCCGCGGGCGTCAGGCTCACGGTTCCAGCCGGCGTTCCGGTCCCCGTCATCTCCACGCTCAACTGCCCACCGGAGACATTGGCGCTCACAATCATCTGTCCTGTGCGGCTGCCCGTCGCTGTGGGCGTAAACGTGACTTGAATCGTGCAGCTTTCGCCCGAAGCCAGGCTTGCATTCACGCAGTTGTCGGTCTCGCTGAAGTCTCCGCTCATCCTGATCCCGGTCGGCGCCAGGGCAATGCTTCCGCTGTTGGTGAGGGTCACCGTTTGCGCGCTGCTCGCCGTTCCAAACACTTGGCTGGCAAAGGTCAGCGATGCGGGGTTTACGGTTGCGGTGGTCAGGCCCGTGCCCCCGGTCCACAAACCGGTCTGCCAGATGCCGCGGCCGAAGGTGGCCGCCAACAGAACCTGCGCAGTGGAGGATGCCGGAGAAGCAATCAATTGCACCACCGGCGCTTGCGGCAGTCCACTGCCGAACGCCGACCAGCAATTGGATGCGGGTAGCGCGCAGTTGGCAATCTGCGTGGTGAAATAGACACCGGCATCGGTGGCGATATAGACGGTAGCGGCGCTTTGCGGGTCCACCACCGCGCTGTTGGCCGGCGTCTGAGGAAGATTCGACTTCAATGCCGCCCAGTGCGCTCCTCCGTCGGTCGAGCCGTAAAGCGTCTGCACCACCGCATCGGGTGTCGTGTCTCCCTCCACCGTCACATAGACTGTCTTGCCCGTCGCGTCGTGGGGGTCGATGAAGATGCTCGATACGTCAAAGCCAAACGCATTTAAAGCGTGGGTGTCGTTGGTCACCGGGTTCAGCGTCAGATCGCTCCACACAGGCGATGCCCCACCGGGATTCACAGTCGCGCCGAAAACATGCCCTGCAATCTTCGCCCCTCCGTCCAGGTAGCCGTACATACCCACGTAGACCACCTCCCCGCTTGCGGGAAGCGCCATGGCGGCCATGGAGCGAATCAGCGCGTCTCCACTGCAAGAGACGTTGCTTGCCCCGTTGTCGAGGATGGCGCTGATCGCGTTGCTCCCGTTCCAGCCGGCGCCGCTGGCCGGCCCACGCCAAACCCGGCAGGTGCCAATCAGCAACTGCGATTGGTCCAACGCGTCCACCAGAAACGGTGCGGGAGTCGCCATGGTGTAACCATCCCCGCCTACGTCCGCGTCGGTGACGACGGCACTTGTGCCGAATGTGGCTGGAGTGCATGGCGCGGTCTCATTGCAGAAGTAGATGGAGACGCCCGGCTGGTTGTTTACAAACCAGTTCGTGTCGTCTCGCGGATCGATTGCCACCGGTCCGCCCTCGCCGCCCAGAATCTGCGGCCAGTCGACAGTCGGCCCGGTCGCCCCGGTTGCGCCCGCCGTCCCGTTCACCCCCAACCCGGCCATCATCGTGTAGGGGGTGGATTCAGATTCGGACATGCTCATCACTTCCGCGAGCGAGCCCAGGCTCCCATTCATATTCTGGAAGTGCGTGGAGTCGGTCGGCGAGCACACCGGTTCGGGGGCGCCCGCCGGGCTCTCGTCTATGGCGTCCATCGATCGCCACAGTCCGCTGTCGTTGCCGATAAAAACCTCCAGCGGATTGGCCGTGCTCCACGCCAGCGCGTGCTGATATTCGGCAACCCGTGCGCTCATGCACGTCGTCGCATTTGTCGTGTTGCGCCAAACGCAGCCCTCGGCCAGGCTGCACTCCCAAAGGTCGTCTGCCCCCGCCAGCAGCAGCGTGTCCCGCCCCTGTCCCAATCCGGCCGGCACCGCTTGCAGCGCCAGCGTGTAGTCGCCATCCTCAATCGTGGCTTGCCCGTCGCTCGTATCCGTCTCCAGGGCCGCCGTGTTCCATTGTTTTGAAAACGTGATGGTCTGGGTGGTGCAGACGCCGGCGCTTATCTGGCACGGGTCCTCCCAAAGCCCCTGGTCCTGGTTGGATGCGTCCGTCGTCCACGCAAAGGTATCTCCGGTCTGCGGATTCACCGCCAAGGTTCCACGATAGATCGGGCAGTCGATCGACCCGCTTGAGTCGGAGTCCGTAGGGCATAACGTGGTGGTCAGGCCGGAGCCCGGCTGCGCCGCCATCCTCGTCCAGTTGATCCCGTCTGTCGATTGGTAGTAACCGTGGTAGCGCATTGCCGCTACAAAAAGCTGCCGCACCGGGTTCCACACCACCGATGTGACCGCATTGCCGCCGGAACCCGTAAAAAAACCGGCCGGCACCTGGATGTCCGCTCCGCCGCCATCGGTGACCGCGGCCAGATTCCAGGTGGCGCCGCCATCGGCGGAATAATAAAGTCCTTCATAACTCCGGTCGGGCTCAAGCGCATTCACCAGCGTGCCTTCGTACGCCTCAGAAACCGCGGCCACAACCATTTGCGGATTAACCGTGCTCCACGCAAACCCGGCAAATCCTTCCCCGGCAAATCCCCAAATATTGTCGGCGGTCGTTTCAATCAGGCTCCAAGTGTTTCCGCCGTCGGTCGAGCGCAGGATTCCTGCTCCATAGTAGGAGTCCAGCGCCTCGTTCGGGTCCCCGGTACCGGCCAGAATCACACCCGTTCTGCCCGGCTGCACGCTCAGCGCCCCAATGCTGATGGATGCATCGGGGGCGTCGCTCAGAGCCCCCACCGTATCGGTAAGAGGAGTGAACACAACCGAGGCCGGGTTGCCCGTGGCCGCATTCTGAGCCACCCAAACTCCGCCCCCGGTGGTTCCCAGATAGAGCCGATTTCCGGTCGAGTCCGCGGGGTCCAGAGCCAGCGCGGAAACCCTTCCCGTCACCAGTCCAAAGTTCGGCGTGACCACCGCCGTCGGACCCAGCGGCTGCCAGGTCGCCGTTGCCGCCTGTTGCGCCTGCAAATTCAACGCGCGCGCTTGCCAGCCGAATCCGTGCAAGTAGCCGGGCTCGCTTCCGGTCCGCGCCCGCCTGCGCCCTGGCTTCCAGCCGCGTTCCGCCAGAAACCTCTGCGCCTGAACCACTCGCGGCGGCAATGGCGGCAAATTCGCCGGCCCGAAAGCTGCTCTCGTGTCCTGGGTGCGGTAGGCCAGGGGATTTATCCGGTAGGCCAGGGGATTTATCCGGTAGGCCAGGGGATTTATCCGGTAGGCCAGGGATTCATCCCTGGCATCGGACCCAACAGAATCAACCGGGGCTTTAGCCCCTGAGGTCTGCGCCGATATGGCCTGCGCCCAAGCCGAAACCGCGATGGCGGCCAAAAGGAAAACAATCGCCGACCCCGCCGGCAAACCACTCAATGACCGGGCAAGCTTCCCGCCAAACCACTCTCGAATGAATGCGAATCCGCACTTGCCGCGCGCGTCAGCCAAACCGGAAATCCAGAAAGAATTGCGCATAGACACACATGTCCGAAATCCGATCCCGGCCTCCCCTCTCTTGGGGGGATTTGGTCGGAACCCATTGGATTACGTCGTGCGAAACACGCAATTTTCGGGGTTTTGAATTCGCCTGCGATTATAGTCCGAAAGCACGCACAATGGTATGTGCGGAACCTCACTCCTCTTAAGGCAGTTCTCAGCTAAATTCTCTGAGGTTGTTTTTCCGGCTTGCGCAGGTTAAAGCGCAGCGCCGTCAGCTTCGCCGAGACCGATGCCATCTTGGTATCCATCATTCCCTGCTCCCGGAGCAGTGATCGAATCCCCGCCTCGTTGAGCGGATGCCCTGGCCCCTTCGCATACACGATCCACATCGGCACATCCTTCATAAGCTTCGGTTTAGCCGCTCGCAGCGTCGTCTCTAACGACTCAGGCGTGTCGACACAAGCCACAATTAGGCCAGCGTCCTTGGCGGAGATTCGCTTAGCCTCGTCCAAAGCCGACTTGAGAGCATCGTCCTCAATGTTTCCCATCGTTCCAACAGTCGTCCGGTCCGTAATTCCCAGCTTGCTGGCCAGCGAAGGCGACCCAGCCGCAATCGCCTTGGCCCACTTCTGGGCCGCGCTCGGCCCCAGTAACAACTGGACCCGTTCGCCCCCGGCCGTGAAGCACAATCGGTCAGAGACCACCTTGACGTTCTTCACCTCGTTCAGCGGCAGGCGTTTTCTAAGTTCTCCGCGCAGAATCAGTTCGCCCGGCTCCAGCAGCACCTTTACCTCCGCGGTCGTCCCAGTCCACTCGCATATGCAAGTCGCTTCTCGCCCCATCGATAACTCCCGATCTCTTCAATTCCGATTGTTCCACTTTCACTTGAAGGCCTGACCATGCGGCAGCATCCAACATCCGCAGATACCAAAGGGCCACCCATCGGGCAGCCCCTCGCGCGAAAACTTCATAACTCGGCAGTTACCGGCCACTAACACTATTCACTAACCACTATTCACTAACCACTGCTCTTACCAGTTTCCCCAGGCTCGGCTGATGTAATCGGCCAAGGTCATCGAGATCAATGTTAGAAACATGAAGATCGCGGCGCCCACCGTCAGCATGGTCAGTTTCGTGCTGTACTTCACATGCATGAAAAACAGCACCACCAGCGTGGCTTTGGTCGTTGCGATGGCCAGCGCGATGATTGGATTCCAGAAGCCCAGGTCGATGAACGATGCCCACACCGTAAGCGCGGTACCCACCAGCAACGAGATAAGAATGACCACATAGATCTTGGGACTGACGATGTGATGCGCGTGTTCCCCGTGTTTCGTTTCCTCACTCATGCCGTTTGCCCCCGGAAAGCCAGAAGTTGTTTCCTATTCCCTGTTCCCTAGTCCCTAATCCCTATTCCTTGTTCCCTGTTCCCTATCCTTCATTGGTGTCTGCTGATCAAATACAGCAGCGCGAAAAGATAGATCCAGATAATGTCGACAAAGTGCCAGTAAAGGCCGAAGTTCTCCACAAACGTGACGTGTCCCGAGGTATAAGCCCCGGCCTGCGCGCGGAAAATCATGAAAACCAGAATCGCAATTCCGATGATCATGTGCAGCGCATGCATGCCGGTCAGCGCAAAGTACAGCGAGAAGTAAACCTCCGTGTGCCGCGCCATATCCAGCGGCAGCGCCTTATCGTGATACTCCGCATAAACCGCGGGGTCCGACTGCGGATCGGTGAACGACTGCAAGCTGTAGTGGAAGCCGGGTACGTGGTGCTTCTCGATCTTCTCCGAGTACTCGATCGTCTTGATGCCCAAGAAGCCCACGCCCAGAATCATGGTGAGAACCAGACACAGCACCAGCCCGCTTTTGCGCCTGGTCTCCGCGCACCACACGCCCATGGCCATGGTGAAGCTCGAGATAATCAGCACCAGCGTATTCAGCGTGCCCCAGCGCACATCGAGTTGGTGCGATGCCGCCACGAACGCCGGATAGTACCAGTTGCGGTAGATCAGGTACGCCGTGAACATTCCGCCGAAGAACATCACCTCCGTCACCAGGAAGAGCCACATGGCAAAGTTGGTCGCATCCGCCTGTTGCGCGGTGTTCTCAAAGTGGTGGCGCAAATACGCCGGATGCTCCGCGTGAGCGTCGTGAGCTGCCTCAGAGGCGCCATGGATAATCGTGTGACTATCCGGCATGAGTCACCTCTTTCTCCTTCTGCTTTTCCAGCCACTCGTAGTCATAGGCCTCGTGATCCATGATCGGCGTAACGGTGAAGTTCTCCGTCAGCGGCGGCGACTGCGTCTGCCACTCCAGCCCGGTTGCCTGCCAGGGATTGTTCCCCGCTATCTCTCCGTACTTCAAAGACCACGTCAGATACAGAACCGGCAGCAGGTATCCCACGCCGAGTATCGTCGCTCCCGCGGTCGAAAACACATTCAGCACCTGGAACTCCGGCGGATAAGATGCATACCGCCTCGGCATGCCCAGCGTGCCCAGAATGAACTGCGGGAAGAAGGTGAAGTTGAATCCGATGAATGTAACTACAGCCGCTAACTGCGATATCTTCTCCGGATACATCCGGCCGGTGATCTTCGGCCACCAGAAGTGAATGCCCGCCAGAAAAGCCATCAGCATTCCGCCCACCATGACGAAATGGAAGTGCGCCACAATAAAGTACGTCTCGGTCAGATGAATGTCGGTCCCCGAGGTCCCTAGAAACACGCCCGTAAGTCCGCCGATGGTGAACAACCCCATGAAGCCGAAGGTATATAACATCGGCGTCTCAAACGTGATCGAGCCCTTGTAAAGCGTAAAGGTCCAGTTGAATATCTTGATCGCCGAGGGCACCGCAACCAGCATGGTCAGCAGGCTGAAAACCAGCACCGCATAGTTCGAGATACCCATGATGAACATGTGATGCGCCCACACAAAAAACCCGAAGACAGCAATCGCTACCGACGAAAATGCCACCGCGGTGTACCCGAATACCCGCTTCCTGCTGAATGTCGAGATGGTCTCCGAGATAACTCCCATGCCGGGCAAAATCATGATGTAGACGGCCGGGTGCGAATAGAACCAGAACAGGTGCTGGAATAGCAGCGGATCGCCGCCCTTGGTCGGATCGAAGACTCCAATTCCGATGGTCCGCTCCAGCGCGATCAACACAATTGCAATCGCCACCACCGGCGTCGCCAGCACCATCAGGATGCTCGCCGCGTAATGTGCCCACACAAAAAGCGGCAGCCGGAACCAGGTCATCCCAGGGCACCGCATCTTGTGGATGGTCACGATGAAGTTCAGCCCCGTGAAGATCGAGCTGAAGCCGGCAATGAAGGCCGCCAGCCCCGTGGTTAGCACGTTGGTGTTCACGTAGTGAGTCGAAAGCGGCGTGGTGAATGTCCAGCCCGTATCCACGCCGCCCGCGGCCATCGTGTAAATGGCAAGAATGCCGCCCGCGACATACAGGTACCAGCTCAGCAGGTTGATCTTGGGCAGCGCCAGATCCTTGGCCCCGATCATCATCGGAATCAGAAAATTCCCCAGCGTCGCCGGAACCGAGGGCACCAGGAAAAAGAAGATCATGATCACGCCGTGCATGGTGAACACCTTGTTATAGGTGTCGGTGGCCATCAGATCGGCCTGCGGCGTCAGCAGCTCCAGCCGGATAAGTCCCGCCAGTGCCCCGCCTATAAAGAAGAAGAATGACAGCGAGATCAGGTATAACATCGCGATCCGCTTGTGATCGCCCGTCAGCAGCCAGCTCAGCAGTCCGTTCTCCTTGGTGAGGTAGTTCATCTTCGGAATTCTGGCCGTGGATTGATCGGGAAGACTTACGATGGTTGCGCTCATTGGTTCACCTTCCCTTGCGGAGCGGGCTTCGGGCTAGCCTGTCCGGCCGATGCCGGCGCAGTCTTGCCCTCGCTCCCGGGCAGAAGATCGGTTGTGTTCAGCGTCTGCTCAATGCGATAGTCGGAGTTCAAATTCTTGATGTACTCAACCAGCGCGATAACTCCCTCCTCGCTTATCTGGCCCTGATAAGTGGGCATGATAGGCGCATAACCCTGAGTTATGTGCTGCGAGGGATTCAAAATCGATTCGCGCAGATAAGCTTCGTCGGCGGTTACCGTGCCCCCGCTTGAGAGCGGCAGCTTGGCGCCGTAAACATTGGCCAGATTCGGCCCGCGCGCGTCCGGCTTGGCATTGTGGCAGGCTGCGCAGCTCAGGCTGGCAAACAGCCTCTCGCCGTTTTGCGCCAGCGACATGCCGCTGGTCGACTCGTCAAGCCACCGTTTGTAATCCTGCGGCGTCATCACCACAACATCGCCGATCATCTGCGAGTGATTCGTCCCGCAATACTGCGTGCAGAACAGGTGATAAGTGCCCGGCTCTGTCGCCTCAAACCACACCGTCGTATATCGGCCCGGAATCGCCTCCCGCTTCACCCTGAATGCGGGAATCGAAAAGCTGTGAAATACGTCCTGCGAAATAATCGTCAGTTGGATGGACCGGCCCGTCGGTACGTGCAGCGAATTGATCTCGTGCTGCCCGCCCGGATGCTCCGCCTTCCACATCCATTGCTTGCCGACAACGTAAATATTCATCGAGTTCGCCGGCGGCGTATAAACGCGGAAATAAATCAGCGCGCCCCATACAAACATGATCAGAAAAAGCCCCAGCGGAATGATCGTCCAGGTCGCCTCCAGAAGCGTCGAGCCCTCCACCTGCACCGCCACGGGATGCCGCTTCTGGCTGTACAAAAGCGAAAAGCTCGTCACCAGAAGAACCACAATGGTCAGCCCGATCACGCTCACCAGCACCATAAAGAAGAACAGCGCGTCCATCTGAGGCGCAATCTTCGACGCCTCCGGCGGAAACAGCGGGAAGTTCGTCAACCATTTGTTGAGAAACTGCCAAATTGTTGGACTGATGTGGCTCATTCCGTTATCCGTTCACCTTGGTTCCTGTCCCTGTCGATCCATGAGTTGTCTCTGGCCCCGCACCGTCTGTGCCGTGCCGCGCATCCCGCCGGAACATGACCAGCATGAACCCGCCCAGCGTAAATACAGTTACAAGCCCGCCTAACTGCACCACCCGCGCAATGATCAGCGAGTGCTTGTTGGTCTTGGGATCGTAGTGGTAGCAGTAAGTCAGAATGTTATCCACCGGCGAGCCGATACGATTGGCCGAAGCCTCCACCAATCCCAGCCGCAGGTCTTTGGGCGAGTACTCCACGCCCATGTAATACTGCGCCAGCTTGCCCTCCGGTGTAACAACCTGAATGGCGCTTGCGTGCGCGAATTGCGTCAGCTTCCCGTCCGGTCCGGGTATCTTCACGTATCCAAACCCCACCGCCTTGGTCAGGGCATCGATGTTAGGCTGCGTGCCGGTTAGAAAGTGCCAGCCGCCAGCGGTCTCCGGGCGCCCGTACCGCTTCACATAACTCCGCTTCTTGGCTGCCGCCAGGTCCGTCCCCTCGGTCGGATCGATGCTGACTACAACCACGTCGAAGTCCTTGCCGGGAACGAACTTCACCATCTGCAGCGCGCCCGTCAGCCCGTTCAGCTCCTCTGAGCACAACATAGGGCACTGATAGTAAACCAGCGCCAGAATCGCCGGTCGCCCGCCCGCCGCGGCGGACTTTCCGAAGTAACTCCCCAATTGCACCTGCTTGCCCGCATCGTCGGTAAAAGTAAGTCCCAGCGGGAGCTGCCGATTCAAATTCTGCGCAATCCCTACGCCGTTTAAAATTGCCGGCGGCTTGTCGTTTACGGGGCCGGTTTCCTTGTCGCCGTAAGAAGATACCTGCGCCGCAAGAGAAGGCGCCAGCATAACCGCGCAAAACAGCGCCGCAACTGCCGATATCTTCACCGAGTCTCGCCAACCTTCTCGCATTTTTCCTGCCGTTTGCATTACTCCCGCTTCCCTTCAATCGACCGATGCTTCTACCACGACTTACTTCTGCGACTCCGCCCGCTTACCCTCGGCCTTTTCCGCGACCGCCAGGTCATACTCATATCCGGTGCGCGCAAATCCATTGGTAAGCGGCGCAGTTACCACCGGCTTGCTTTCTCCCGTCATCAGCGGCGCTTCCGTCACCGCGGGCGCCACCGGCAGGCCATTCTGCGCAATCAACTCCATCGCCCGCTCGATGGGAATCCTCACCTTACCTTGCGCCTGGTTCGCCCATGTGTAGTGCTCCAGCAGCAGATCCTCCTTTGCATGCTGGTCGGCAATCTCCTGGTACCCATCGTCGGTCTGCAACCGCGGCGTCGGAAATGTTTCGGTCATCGCCGCCATCTTGTTCTGTAACTCAGGATTGGAAGCCAGCCCGCCCAAAGTCGTAACATCCACCGACTTCGCCCACTTACTCTTCGGCCCGTCTTCCTTCTTCATCTGGGCGTTGATCACCATGCCGATTCCGTAGCACAACACCGCTGTCACCACCACAAAAATTCCCAGCGCGGTCAGAAACACCACGATCCCCGTCACCTTGACGTCGGACTTCTCAAAGCCCGCGGATGCGTCGATCTCTTCACCCGAATGGTCTTCCGGCTCTTGCCAGATACCGCGTCCTGAGTCGTCATCATGCGTGGGCATGTTCCGCCTCCAGAATCTCCGCCACATGCGGGTCGTTGGTCTGCACCAGCGGCCGCGTCTTCAAACGCGTGCAATAGAAGGCAACCCAGAAAGCCACCATCGCCGCCGGTACTGCAACATATTCAAGAATCCCCCAACTGAAATGCAGGTTACGCGCCGCATCCTTGAAGTTAGGCTCGATCAGCCAGAACAAATCGAATGCCCGCGCAAAGATCATCCATTGGCAAACGCGAATCAGCCGCTTCTTGTTGCGCTTGATATCCCGCGACAACAGCAGCGTGAACGGGATCAGCCAATGAAAGATGAAATCCAGCGTGATGATGATGCCCCAGTTTCCGCGAATCCGGTCGAGGTACCACGGAATTTCTTCCGGCAGATTGCCCGACCAGATAATGAGGAACTGCCCGAATGCCAGGTAGATATTCAGCATCACAAAAGCAAACGTGAACTTGCCCAGGTCGTGCTGCTCGGTCTGGCGCAGAATCGTTTTGAAAGGCTCGCCCTTCGAAAGCGAAATGGCCGTGATGATGCCCAGCGCCAGCACCATGTATCCCTGCCCAACCAGGAACAGCAGTCCATAAACCGACGAGTACCAGGTGGGATCGAGCGACATGACCCAATAGATGGCAGCAGCGGTCATGGTGATGGCATACACAAGAATGCCCGGACCGCTGATGTTTTCAAGTCGCTTGATCCACTCTGGCGTGGTAGCGGGGGAAGCCGCATCGCGTTCGAGGCCCAGTGAGTTGAGCCTCCATGTATAAAAACCCCAGATCGCAAAGCACACCAGGCCGGTGACAATGAACGCCGTCGGGTTCAGCATCGGCGCCTTGAAGCTGATTGCGTGCTCGATCGATTGCAACTGCTCCGCATCGATCAAGCCGCGCTTCACGCCGTCGTCGACCATCTCCGGGCTCGCCCACAGGTAGAGCTTCTTGAGCGAGAAGGCGATCACCAGCCAGTAAATGAAAACCAGCGGAAGTGTCCGGCTCATCGCCTCCAGAGGCCGCCTCAGCAGCAATCCCCACTTGCCGCCGGAACAATACTGCACCATCAGCAGCGCCAGCCCGCCCACCGAGAAGCCGAAGGTCATCATCGTGCCCAGCAGCCACGCGCGCAGCACATGGTCGACCGACCCGTCCGCAAAGGCCAGCGCCGCCGCGATCGCCGAAAATGCCGCCCCCACAACCAGCGCCCGCGTTTTCCAGCCATCCACAAAGGCCGGCGCGCCTAACTCTGCAGGGAGCGATTTGGCGTGTGTCTCGTGTGCCATTCGGTCTATCCTTACTTCGCGGCCGCGGGGGCCGGTTTGCTTAATGGAATATTGATTGCCGGGTCCGCCGGATTGGCCGGGGCCATGGCCGGCGTTCCCTGCGCCGCATCGTGCGGATAAGCCTGAATCGCAGTTGCAGGCAGCGCCCACGGTTCGGCAAATCCTTCCGGCAAATGCTTCTCGGCCGCCACGTCTTTCAGATTCTTGATCTCGACGCCCGCCGGTACATCCTTCTCCGTCGCCGACTGGCTCAACTGCAGCGCCCGTATGTAGGCCGCCACCGCCCAGCGGTCGACCGGAGTTAGTTGCGCCGAGTAATCCGGCATCGCCCCATACCCATGCGTCATAACATAGAAGTAATGCGAAATCGGCTGGGCCAGACGCACCTGGTCATGCAGATTGGCGGCCGGCTTATATCCGCGCTGCACAATCGCGCCCAATCCGTTGCCCACCCGCGAGTGGCACGGCGTGCAATAAACGTTGAACCGCTCCTGGCCCCGCTCCAGCACTGCCATCGTCACCGGAAACGGCATCACGTCCTTCTCTTCGCGATACCCGTTCGCGCCCTGAACCACTCCGGTATAAAAGTAGCTGTCCTCGTGCAACTGACCGCGCGCCACCGTATTCACCACCTGCGGACGCGCGCCGCGATGATCGGCAAACATCTCCGAACCCCGCTGCGGAATCAGCTTCGGCTGGTCCTGCATATCCTGCCTGCAACCGGCCATCAACAGCAGCGCAGCCGCTCCCGCAACGAGAACTCCGCGCCGCAAACTGCGGAGGACTGAAAGCTGAAAGCTGAGAGCTGAAAGCTGCTTGATCATCAGTACGCCACCTCCACCACCGAAACCGGCTGGAAGCTTTCCAGATACGCCCGCGCTTCAACCAGATCGAACTTCGGATCGAGGGCCTCAAGACACAGGAAGAACTTATCCGTCGTTGCCCCGCTGCGAAAGTTCGGCGCGTTAAACAGCGGATGATAGAGCGCCGGAAGCCCGTTCAACGCGAACATGCCGAAGGCCGCTGAAAGCCCTGCCCACAGAATCGTCCATTCATACGCAGGCACAATAAACGCCGGCCACGAATACAAAGGACGCCCGCCGATATTCAACGGATACGCGAGCACCGAGATCCACACCTCCAGCGAAAACATCGCGCCCAATCCCATCAGCCCGCCAACCAGCGTCAGCAGCGGCACTTTGTTGCGATGAAAGCCGATGGCCTCGGCCGCTTCTTCCACCGGATAAGGCGTGTAGCAATCCATCCTGCGCCAGCCGTCCTTCCGCGCCTGTTGAGCAGCGCGCACCAGGTCGCTCGGCGTATCGAATTCGGCCAGCAGGCCGTAGGTTCCTTCGCGTGCGGGCATCAGTCACCTGCCTTTGCCGCCACCTTGGGCGTAATCTTTGCCCCCGGCAGCAAAATGCGAATTTCGTTCATAGGAATCATGGGCAGGAAGCGCACAAACAACAGGAACAGCGCCGTGAACAGCCCTAGCGTGCCCACAAAGGTCATATAGTCCCACTTGGTGGCGCGATAAGTTCCCCACGCCGAGGGCAGAAAGTCGCGGTAGAGGCTGGTTACAACAATCACGAAGCGCTCAAACCACATCCCCGTATTCACAACGATGGAAATGAAAAACATAAATGGTATCGACGTGCGCAGCTTTCTGGACCACAGCGTGGTCAGCGGAATCGCCAGGTTGCAGGTAATCAGCACCCAATACGACCAGCCCATCGGCCCGAACATGCGGTTCCACATCATGAACGCTTCCCAGTGCGACGCTGAGTACCAGGCCATGAATACTTCCATCCCGTATCCGTAGGCCACAATGAATCCCGTGGTCAGCATCACCTTGCCCATATTGTCGATATGGCGTTCGGTGACCAGTCCCTCAAGGTGATAGAACTTGCGCAGTGGAATGGCCAGCGTCAGCACCATCGCAAAGCCCGAATAAATGGCGCCCGCAACAAAGTACGGGGGAAAGATGGTTGTATGCCAGCCCGGCAGGACAGCTACCGCGAAGTCGAAGCTGATCACCGTATGAACCGAGAGCACCAGCGGCGTGGCCAGCCCCGACAACAGCAGCGCGGCCGTCTCGTAACGCATCCAGTGGCGCACCGAGCCGCGCCAGCCCAGCGACATCATGCCGTAGAAATATTGACCGAGCTTCGACTTCGAGCGATCGCGGAAGGTGGCCAGGTCGGGCACCATGCCCACATACCAGAACACCACCGAGATGGTTGCGTATGTCGATACCGCAAACACGTCCCACAGCAGCGGAGAGCGGAACTGCGGCCACACGTTCATGGTGCTGGGATAAGGCAGCATCCAGTAAGCCACCCACGGGCGGCCAACGTGAATCAGCGGAAACATTCCGGCGCAGACCACGGCAAAGATGGTCATGGCCTCTGCAAAACGGCTGATCGAATTGCGCCAGCCCTGCTTAAAGAGCAGCAGAATCGCCGAGATCAGCGTGCCCGCGTGTCCGATGCCGATCCACCAAACAAAGTTGATGATGGCAAATCCCCATGCCACCGGCTGCGTCACCGCCCAGATGCCGGTGCCCTTCAGGAACAGCCAGGTCACCGCCACCAGCAGCATGGTCGCGCCCGAGCCGGCGATTGTAAACAGGGCAAACCAGCCTAATGGCGTACTCGGCGTCAGTACGATCCCCGCGATCTTTTCGGTGACCGACTTGAACGTCTGCCCCGGCGCAAGCACCCGGTATTCTCCGGTGGCTGGATCGGTCCCGGCCAGTCTTGGATCCTTCGGTTTCAGGTCGCTGGTTGCCATCCTAGCTCCGCTAACTTCCTAACTTGCTAACTCGCCAACTTGCCAACTCCCCAACTTGCTAACTCGCCGCATTCAATTCAAAACCGCCGCAAATGCCCTTCTGATCCTTCAACTCTTCGCCGGCAGATGTTCCACCGGCGCATCAATGAGTTCGGAGTTAGGATTAAGCACCGCAGCCACATACTTGGTCCGCGGGCGCGTATTCAGATCGGCCAGCACCTGGTAGCTGCGCTCGTTTCCGTGCAGCTTGGCCACGTGGCTCTGCTTGTCGTTGATGTTACCGAAGGTGATGGCCGAAGCCGGGCAGGCCTGCTGGCATGCGGTCACAATTTCGCCATCACGCACATTCCGGTTTTCCTTGTCGGCCTCGATCTTTGCCGCTGAAATCCGTTGTACGCAGTAGGTGCACTTCTCCATCACGCCGCGCGACCGCACCGATACATCGGGGTTGCGGGAAAGCTTCAAGCTCTCCGTCTCGTAATCGGAATAAAGCAGGAAGTTGAAGCGGCGCACCTTATACGGGCAGTTGTTCGAGCAATAACGCGTGCCCACGCAGCGGTTGTATACCATGGCGTTCAGCCCCTCGGGCGTATGCACGGTCGCGCCCACCGGGCAAACTTGCTCGCAGGGAGCGTTCTCGCAGTGCTGGCAGGCCATCGGCTGGAAGTGCGCGCGCGGCGACGCCAGATCTCCCTCGAAGTAAGTGTCGATGCGCAGCCACTGCATGTTACGGCCAATGCGCACCTGCTGCTTTCCCACCACGGCGATGTTATTCTCCGCATAACAGCTCACGATGCACGCATTGCATCCCGTGCAGCTGTTCATGTCGATCGACATACCCCAAGCATTGGCCTCGTTATAAGTCCAGTTAGGAAACAGCGAGTTACCCATGTCCGTCGTCGGATGCGTCTCGCCCTCGTTCGCAAATCCCGGATGTGCCTTGTACTCATCCAGCGTGGCGTAGCGAATAATGCCGCGCTCGCCGATCGCCTCATCGGCTTCAAGCGAGTTATTACCGGTCCCCTGCTGCCCAAACGTCTTGCCGCGCTGGTCCTGGAAGTGGCTCTTGGTAATCGCCGTGCCCCACTTACCATCCACCTTCCTGATCGACCCTGTCGCATAGAACGGAGCCCACGAATTCCGAATCAGATATGCATTGAACCCGGCGCCTCCGGCAACGCGTCCTATCTCCCGCCCATACCCCAGATGCACCGTGACTGAGTTATCCGGATGACCCGGCGCAACAATAACCGGCGCCTTAACCTTGCCGTTGCCCACCATCAGCTCGACAATGTCGTCTTCTTCAAGTCCTAGCTTAGTCAGCGTAGCTCCGGAAACAATCGCCGCATTATCCCAACTAAGATTGGTCACCGGCTTAGGCAGTTCCTGCAGCCAGCCCACATTCGCCCACCGCCCGTCATAAACATTCGGATCGGGCCGGAAGATGATCTCAAGCGAATCCTTAGCGGTCGGTGAAGGAACCACGCCATGAGTGGAGACAAGCAGCGTCGCAGGGGCCTTCGCTACCGGGCCGGACGCGGTATCGTCAATCCATCCCTGATGAAGCGCCTTGCGCCAGCCCGTCTCAAAGTCACCTTTGATAACCGGCTTCCAGGTCTCGCGCACCGCCTCATACGCGCTCAACCCAGGCTCATTCAGCAGCGTCTGCAACACATCGTGCGCAGTCTTACCGCCGTACAGGGGATCGATCATCGGCTGCACAATCGAAACCGAGCCGTCATACGCCCGCGCATCCGACCACGACTCCAGAAAGTGCGCCGCCGGAATGTGCCAATGTGCAACCTGCCCTGTCTCATCCAGATGAGATCCGAGATGCGCCACCGTCTTTGCCTTGTCGAATGCAGATGCGAAGTAAAGATCGGCAGGCGCGGTGTAGATCGGATTGGTACTCAGAATCACCAACCAATCCACCTTGCCCGCATTCAAATCCGCGACAAGCTGCTTCAGATCATCGACCTGATCCGACGGCAGCGGAATCGCCGGTTCGGACACATAAAGAACCGTCTTGCCCAAATTACCCAGCGCGAGGTTAATGGCCAGCGCAAGTGCCGTCACTGTTGAATCCTGGTACAACCCCGGAATCACCACGCTCTTGCCCGCCTGCGCTTTCAAGTCCTTTGCCAGCGCGGCGAGGAACTTCTTCTGCTCTTCGGTCCACGCATATGCCGGTGCATCTGGGCCAGGAACCCCGACAGCCTTCGCCAACTCCGCCGCAAATGCCGGAATCTCGCTTGCCCGCAGCCCCAGACGATGCTCAGCCTTCAGGCCCGTCGTTGTCGGCGTAGACTCAATCGAATAAAGCCTGTTCAGCTTTTCGGGATTCTTCCGCCGCTCCGCATACTCCCGAACTAACTTATGAAAACCCGGAAAGGATGCACCAGAAAGAAAATCCGCATCGAGCGACACAATCACATCCGCTTCGGCGAGGTTGTACTGAACATTCAAGCCATTTGCGAGAGACGTCTCCGCAATCGCCGGGTCATACTGCACCAGCTTCGCCTTCGGGTACGCCGCCTGCACCGCCTTCCACTGCCGCGCCAGCGTCGGCGAAGTAATCGTCTCACTTAGGAAATAAATCCCCGTCCCGTCCTTGGTCCCGGCCACCTTCAGCCGTAACTCCTGCGCAAACTCCGCCCACTCCCGGTTCTCGCCGCGATATAACACATGCTGCGAGCGGTCAGGATCGTATAAGTCAAGCAGCGTCCCTTGAGTAAACGGATCCGACGATCCCATGTTATAAGGATGCTCCGGATTTCCATCTACTTTGATAGGTCTGAACTGATCGCTCTTCACTAACAGTGGGACAGCACCAGTTACAAACGGATGCGCCGTGGCGAAATACATCGGCTTGCCCAGAATCAAATCTTCCGGAGCTTTTACATATGGGTAAATCGGCTCATCCGGCTGCTTCGTGCATCCCGCCAGCCCGGCCAGCGCCATCGAAGCGCCCATCAGCTTCATAAAGCCGCGCCGCGTTACCGGATCGACCCACTCCTGAGCCGCCGAGGGAAACTCCTTCTCCACCGCCGCCTGAAACTCCGGAGAATCGGCCAGTTCATCCACCGACCGCCAATACTTTTTGCCGCGCACGCCCTTCAACTCCCGCCGCACCTGCTCCAGCGTCATTGACTTGCCGGCATCGAAGTTTTGAAAGGGCACGACTTCAGTCGTGCCGAAAGGCGCCAATAATGGCTGGGCTTTAGCCCCTGAGGCATGCTCCTCGCCGGCTCGGCCCAAGGCCCCCACGCTCTTCGGATGATTCATGCCGTCGTTCATCTTCTGTCCGCTCATCGGTGGCAGACCTCGCAACTGGTCAAATCTTTCGGCGTGCGAATCTTGTAATGATCCACAAGAAAATGTCCCAGCTCATCCTGGCTGGTGAATTTCTTGTAACTCGGCGCAACCGGCAGCGTCCCCGCCGCCACATCCGTCGCCAGCCCATGCGCACTGCCCAGCGGCATCTGCAACGACGCCATCTCCGCCCCCGCTGCGCCAGGATCTTTCGTTACGCAGTTCACGCTCTCGGCCGTCGGCACGCCGTCCTTCTCGCCGCCCCCATCACCATTTACTGCACACCACACCGGCCGATCCTCCGCCGGGCTCTCCCACGCCATGTTATAAATCTCGCTCGTAGGCCTGATGTTCTTCGCCGGATTCCGGTGGCAATCCAAACACCACTCCATCTGCAGGGTGTTCTGCGCATACATCAGCGGCATCTGGTCCACGCGCCCATGACAGCTTGCGCACCCGATTCCCTTGTTCACATGGATCTCGTGGCTGAAATAAGCAAAATCCGGCAGGTCGTGAACCTTCGTCCACACCACGCTCTGCCCCGTCATCCAGCTTGACCGCACCGGCTCCAGCAGTTGCGCGTTGGTCCAGATTTGCGAGTGGCAGTTAATGCAAGTCTTGGTCGGCGGAATTCCCGCGTAGCTCGATTTCTCTACCGTCACATGACAGTATTGACACTGCAATCCCAGTCCCTGCACGTGATGCTTATGGCTGAATGGCACCGGCTGATCCGGCCGCTGGCCTTGCCGCGTCACCCACGGCGAGCGCTGCAACTCATCCAGCGTGACCCCCAGGGCAATCACGATCAGCCCCGTCAACACCAGGCTCGCGCGAGCCAGAGCGTTGGAGCTGCGGTCAAATATCTGCGCCATGAATACTTTCCCTGTTTCGTTTTGGGCCTTAAAGATATGCGGCCTGAGCCTGAGGCCACGCGCGTTGCCGGCAGCTTCTCTTCTTGAACGAGATTCACCGAAGAGGTCGTTTTCAATTAAGATGCGTCCGCTGTGCTGGCGGTCACAAAGGTTGTGTACAAAAACGATTCTTGGGCAAACTCCACCTGTAAGGTGGAAAGCCCCGAAACCCAATATAGCAGCCCCAGCCGATTTCGTGGCTGCTCGAAACGCAAAAAATCCAAAAAAAGTTGGCCGGGAAACGGTTTGGCAATCCTCTCGTAATCCACTGAAAAGAAAACTGCTTGTGATAAGCGTGAATCTTGAGGACACCACCCCTTAGTCCTGGCTGCCCGCGTACCAGAAACTGGGATATTTGCTTCAAAATACCATGCCGATCACACCACCCGCCACTCCGAACCCGCCCCGAAACGCCATCTTCAGATCGCATGCGAAGTCAAAATCGCCCTCGCTCCGGGGCTTCCGCATAGGTCTCGGCAAACGACTCATCCGGCGAAGTGCCCGGCCATCCCACCATCACCAAGAACACATCGAAGACGAAAAGCGCAATTGCAATATCGTTGAACAGAGTCGCCTGCGGCAAACTCGGCCACAGTTGATTGGCGGCCCAGAAAAAGAAAGCAAGCGCCAGCAACGCGGCTTTCAAAAACTCCATGCGCGAAGGCCGATGCGCAACGTGGTAAACAAGGTACGCAACCGCGATCATGGCCAGCGCATAGGCCGCCAGAATCTCATGGCTCCTGGCCGGAAACACCCGCGGAAAAGCGTCCCACACCAGCAGCGCGACGACGTCGGCCAGCGTGACGACGCCAAGAATTACTGCCAGTGTCCGGTGGCTCCGATCGAAACGCGCTCTCATACGCCAATGCTCATACGCCATTATTGCCCGGCCCTCAAAAAGAAATCGTAAGGACCTGATCGAGCAGCCGCGCGTGAACCCGCATCGTGATACTCCCGTTCTTCGCGACCCCAAACCATCCGCTCCCGCCCGTCCAACCAACACAGCCGGATGCATTAGAATTCATAAGGAAGTTGTAAGTTGTAACCAGCTGCTCTCAGTCACAAACAGGATTGCTCGCGGACCCGGAAATCTCATTCCCAGTCCGGAAGGCAGCCGTCTATTGATTCAAATCTGAAAGGGAAAGGCCATGAAGTACGCCGGATTGCTGGTCATGCCCGCCGGATTCTTTCTCGCCATAGCCGCGCTGGTGCTGTTTCCCGCGCCCGCCTCGCGGGGATTCTTCGTGGTGTGCGGCCTGGCCGTTGAGCTTCTTGGACTCGTCGTCGCCGTTCGCGGTCACATCGAAGCGCGTGGAGAAAGCCGCCCATGAACCCCATCCCAGCCGCCGCTGCGGTCATCTCTGAAACCACATTCGCGCTGTGTCTGGTTCTGCTGCTGCTCGCTCCGCTGGCCATCGCCGGGGTCGCCCTCATAAACACCGGCCTCGGCCGCTCCCGCTCCGCCGCCCAGGCCATCCTCGGCAACCTCGTCGTCGTTTCCGCTGCCGCCATTGTCTTCGCCCTCGTTGGCGCTGCCTTCACCGGCAATCCGACTGCAACCACGGCACACATCTTTCATCTCGCCGGCAAGCCCTGGAACTGGCTCGGCGCCGGCCCCTGGTTCCTGAGCCAACTCGGCGCTTCCACTCCCCAAACTCAACTGGCGCTGCTCTTTGAATTCCAGGCCGTCAGCCTCGCTGCCCTTATCCCCTGGGGATCGGGCGCGGACCGCCTGCGTCTCACCGCCGGCGCCGCAATCGCCGCTGTCCTGGCTGCCATTGTCTTTCCTCTCTTCGCGCATTGGGTCTGGGCGGGTGGATGGCTGGCTCAGTTGGGCGTCAACTTCTCGCTGGGCGCAGGCTTTCTCGATCCCGGCGGAGCAGCTTCGATCCATGTGCTCGGCGGCCTGAGCGCGCTGGCCGTCATATGGATCGCCGGCTCCCGCAAAGGCAAGTTTCCCAAGGAGGGCTTCTCCACGGCCATGCCCGGCCACAACGCCGTCTATGTCCTCTTCGGCTGCCTGCTCGCCCTGGTCGGATGGCTCGGCTTCAATGCCGCGGGCGCAATCCTCTGGCTCCAGGCGCCTCTTGCCGCGCTTCCAGTCACCGCCGTCAACACCATGCTCTCAGCCGCCGCGGCCGTCGCCGCCACCTTCGTCGTCACACACATCCGCTTCGGCAAGCCCGACGCCAGCCTTTGCGCCAACGGATATTTGACCGGCCTGGTCGCCTCCAGCGCCAGCGCCGCTCTTGTCACCCCACTCGACGCAATCTTCATCGGCCTCATCGCCGGCATCGCCACGCCGCTGCTGGTTGAGCTCCTCGAACTCGCTGTCTCCATCGACGATCCGTCCGGCGCCATCTCCGTTCACGCCGTCGGCGGCTTATGGGGACTGATTGCCGCCGGCCTCTTCGCCGGTCAGGCAGGCCAGTTCATCGCTCAACTGATCGGCGTGGCCACACTGCTCGGCCTTATCCTGCCGCTCGTCTATCTTCTCTTCTGGCTCCTCAACCGCGTGGTCGCATTCCGCGTCGACCCGGACGGCGAGCGCATCGGCATGGACCTGCACGAACTCGGCGGCGGCGCCTATCCGGAATTCGTCATCCACCGCGACGATTCATACCGATAAGCAAAATCGGCGTATCATTGTGAGTATGGCAACCATCCACATCTCGGAAGCCGAGGCCGCCAAGGACTTCGCCGGCCTGATGGCCCATGTCCGCGCCGGCGCCGAAGTCGTCATTGAATCCGGTGCTGCGCCAGTGGCTCTGATCCGTGCGACGGTCCCGCCTCGCCGGTCAATTTCCGAATCGATCGCTCTGGCTGAGTCTCGCTCGAAAAGACTGGGCTACGCGCCGGTGATGGATGCCGAATTCGCCGCCGACATGGAAGAAATCATAGCCAAACGTAAGCCCCGCGACACTTCGGCATGGGATTGATTCTAAAGCTTGATTCAAAAGCCCGCCTTGTGTCAGGGCACGACTTCAGTCGTGCCGAAAAGTGTCCGAGGAATATGGGGTTTTAACCCCTGAGATTGAAACCGAGATTCACCTGTCATTTTTGAAACGCGCTCTAGCGATAATTCGACCGTATTATTTTTCGGAGTGATTATGAAATCCGTATCTATCCAGGGCGTAGTGGTCGGCGGCATTGTAGATATCGTTACATCCGTGATCCTCGGCATTCCGTTCGCGATTTATGCCATTTCAAAGGTTGATCTTGCACATGTACCCAAAGATAAAGTGGGCTCTGCGATAGCCGCAGCAATGAATGGGAACGTCCCGATGTACTTAGGACAACTGCTTGTTGGCATGTGCTGTTCTGTGCTCGGCGGTTACATTGCCGCCCGGCTTGCCAAGCATGACGAGTTGCTCAACGGAGCGCTCTCGGCTTTCCTCTGCGTTTCGCTTGGCGTCTATACAGTCGCGTCAGGCAACGACTCCCACTCGCTGTTTGTACAGATCCTGCTGCTCGTCGCCAGTCCCGCCCTCGGGCTGCTTGGCGGTTACATGAGACTCACGCAGAGGAGGGCTGCACCAGCGAACGTGTGATCCGCTAAATTCAAGAATTGTGTAATCTGTCCTAGGACCAACACAGCATGGGAATCATAAGCCATCTCTTCTATCCCTGGGGTCTCATCCTCCAGGTAGTGGCCATCGTCCACTTCATCCGGCGTCGTCCGGACACCTATTGGATCTTCATCATCCTTTTTCTCGGCCCCATCGGCGCGCTCATCTATCTTTGCGTCGAGGCGCTGCCCGACATTGGCCTGGCGCGTCAATCCTTCAAGGTCTTTCCGCGCCGCAAACGCATCGGCGAGCTCGAATTTGCCATTCGAGACAATCCCGCCGCCGGGAACTACGAAGAGCTCGGCAACCTATACATGGATGACGGCAACTTTCTATCGGCCCGCGCCGCCTTCGACAAAGCCATTGCCGCCCGTGCCGATACGCTCGATACCTTCTACCGCCGTGGCATCTGCGCTCTTCAATTAGGCGATGCGGCAGCCGCGATACCCGACCTGGAGCGGGCGGTTCAAAAGGAATCCGACTACGACTTTCATCGCGCCGCCGGCCTCTTGGCCCACGCCTACGCGCAAACCGGCAAACAAGACAGAGCCGAAGCCCTCTTCCGCCAGGTCACAATCCTGTCAACTTTGTCCGAGACCTATTTGAACTTCGCCAACCTGCTTGCATCCGAGGGGCGCAACGCCGAAGCCCGCCAGTGGGCGCAGAAGGTCCTAGACAAGGAGCCCACCATGCCCGGCTATCTCCGCCGCCGCGAACGCCCCTGGTTCCGCAGCGCCAGGCTAATGCTCAAGCAACTTCCCGCGTAATCATCCAGCACCATTCATCCTCAGATGAGCCGGCAACCCAGGCCCCGTCCGTTTCTGGACCTTGCGGCGTTTTCCGATATCGTTCGACATACTAACCTGTGATGTTCAGATCCTGGGACCGGTGTTCGTGAGGTTGATGTATCGTTGCAGCTTGACTACATCCGCTTGGCCCTTGACCTTAACTTCGCAGCGAACGGTAGATTCGCCATTCGCCAGTTCCTTCAGCTTGAACCGGCTCAACCTGTCGGTAACGACCTGTATGGGATTGGGATACGCGGGATCGAGGATATACTTTACCGATTCAATGCGGTTTAGTACTTCCTCTCTGGCCTGCACGATCACATGAAATGCCCACATTGGCATACCGAACTCTACATCCTTCTTTGGATACCGCCAGCTGCTATGGATAAGCGCCATATGATCGGCCGTGAGTGTCTCTCCCATTGCCGCGACTGGCAGATTCGTCGGGGCCTGGCCCACCTTCACCTGATAGATCTCGATCGACGCCCCGGCGTCCATTCGTTGCTTCAGGCCCTCCAATATTGATCGCACCGGCTTATAAAAGACGGCGATTAGGATGGTCACAACGGCGGGCCACACGAATGCTTGAACGAGCTGAACCGTGAGCTGAAATGTCGTGGATGAATCGGTGGTTGAATCAGGTATTGCACTCATCATCTCGGCCTCGCGGAAACATGACCACCGCATCCTTGCTGGACAATTATCACATCAGCCGCACTGAAGTGCCAGCTAGGATCACTCGTCGGAACGGGTTGTGGGCATTTATCTTTCGTCGTTTTCTTAGAACAATGAGGGACACAGATTCCAATAAGTCGGCTTATGGGAAGGCACTGCCGCCGCGTTGGCGTGGTTCCAGGCGGATCGCCGCAAGCCGGAAGCTGCACTGCAGCCAAAACCTCCGCTTTCTACGCCGACCCGCCCTACTTCCCCGCCAGCATCACCATCAGCGCGAAGATCAAAATCGGCACCAGCGCCAGCCCCGCGTAGAGCAGCATCTTCCGCCCGCCCGGCAACCTAAGCCCCAGCCTCACCGGATGACGCGCACCGTCGTCCACGCCCACCTGCTCCTGGTGCTCCAAATCCCAGGCCATCTCCGCCGCCGTCGCATACCGCCGCCGCGGATCACCCACCAGCGCACGGCTCAAAATCTCCTGCAGCTCCGGCGAAATCTCCGGCCGCAGCTTCCGCGCCGGCTTGGGATCGTGCAGCAGCCGCTCGTTCATCACCGCCAGCGGATTCGAACCGCCAAACGGCGTCTCCCCGGTCAGCATCTCGTAGAGCATCACGCCCAGCGCGTAGATGTCGCTGCGCTGATCGCCCCGCTGCCCCTTCACCTGTTCCGGTGAAATGTAGTCCGGCGTGCCCAGCGCGGGAGACATCGTCACATACGTAATCCGCCGCGCCTCCTCCTTCATCGCAATCCCAAAGTCGATCAGCTTGATCTGGTCCCGCTCATCGACCATGATGTTCTCCGGCTTCAGGTCGCGGTGCACCACGCCATGCTTGTGCATGTAATCCAGCGCGTCGCAAATCCGCAGCGTCAGGTTGATCGCCCGCTCGATCGGCAGCCTGCCTTCGTCATTCAGAATCGACCGCAGCAGCCTGCCCTCGACCCACTCGATGACCATATACACGCGGCTGCGCTGCTCGCCGTCGTACGTCTTCACCACGCCGGGGTGGTCAAGCTCCTGGCCAATCTCCTGCTCCCGCTTGAACCGCTCCACCAGCACCTGGTCGGCTTCCATCTCGTCGTGGGGAACCTTGATGGCCACCGGCCTGCCATTCCTCAGGTCCGTCGCCTTGAAGAGCGTAGACATGCCGCTGCGCGCAACCGCCGCGTCCAGGCGGTAGTGGTCCAGCGTGTCTCCGGCTTCGAGTGTGGTCATCACTGCGTACATATCACTCTAATTGTTCCATTCAATTCGTAAGAAATCCCTCAAGAGAACAAAAGGAATTACACCAGTTGACCAGCTTCGCAACGATCTCCCAGCCGCGCCCCGCCCGCCAGTCATGGCCCCTCAGTTCCGCTCCTAGGATATTGCTGAACTTCTGGCGTAGAATCGGGTGAGTTCTCATCAAGCCTGAAAACCACTTCAAAGCGGGTGGAAATCGTTTGGGGGAAGGTTGCATTAGATCCGAACTGGTCTTGCCTCTCGAACGATGCGTCTGGCTCCCGTTGGTTGCGCATTCCAATGATGGAGACTTCTATTGATGTGGAGGCCTTGATGCAGATGAGTTCAAATCATTGGGATTGGTACGAATCTGAAATGGTGAGGTTCATACTTTTGGGCTTGCCTACCCTTGCATTCCTTTGGAATTGGAGCGGTCGAGGTTCAAAGAAAGGTGTTCTGTATCGAGCTTGCTTGCTCAATTTATTGTCGTTTTCGATCTATTTCGTGTGTATCTCGATTTTGCCGTCCGCGGTGAGATATAGAAAACTCACGTGGGTTGCTTATTCAGGAATACCAGCGCTGATTATTTTAGGTTGGCCGCTCCTATTCGCTGCCGGATCATTAGTAATATGCATGCTAGCGTTTCTAGTGAAAGGTATAGATCGGCTATTCACAATGCTTTGTGGAATCCTGATGCTCATTCTATGGGCCTCATCGTTGGTCCCTCCAAATTAAAGGGCTTGGGGGAGCCAAAGGGCCGGAAGAGAAGGCCCTCCCAGGCGTTTAATATCAGAATCACGCTAAAAAAGGGCACTGCCCCAGCCAAGCTCCTTACCCGTCCCGCTATAGTGGTGAATAGATTCCGCCATGCCCGTTCAACCGCGACTCCTCGCCGCCTGCCTTATCCTCGCTTGGGCTTCATCGCCCTTGTGGGCCAATTCGGCGCAATCCGCGCGCACCCTCGGCGGCGGCATTCACAATGCCCACCCCGATCCCCCGCAGGAGACCGGCTTTCTGAATCGCAAGATCGAGCTGCACGGCGTCACCTACCGCTTCCAGGTCTACCTCCCCGAAGACTACCGCCGCGACGATCGCAAGCAATGGCCCATCATCCTCTTTCTTCACGGCCGCGGAGAGCGTGGTTCCGAGGGCATGTGGCAAACGCAGATCGGCCTTCCTCAGGCGGTGCGCGACCACCCCGAGCGTTGGCCGTTTGTCATCGTCATGCCCCAGTGCCCGCTGCCCGGTTACTGGACCGACCCCGACATGCTCGCCATGGCCATGGGCGCCCTCGATCAGGAGTCGGCTGAATTCCATGCCGACCCCGAGCGCACCTATCTCAGCGGCCTATCGCTCGGCGGATACGGCGCATGGGAACTGGCTCGCCTTCACCCCCAACGCTGGGCCGCCATCGCCATCTCTTCCAGCGGCATCTTCTGGAGCTATGCTCCCGAGCGCTGGCAGCAGGTTGCAACGCTGCCCGCCGAGTACGCCCATGCCATCGGCCGCACCCCGGTCTGGCTCTTTCATGGAACCGACGACAACGTCGTGCCCGCACGCGAAAGTGAATTGATGTTTGAAGCCCTCAAGGCAGACGGCGGCCATGTTCGTCTTTGGCTCTACCAGGGCCTCAAGCACGACTGCTGGACCAGCGCATACAACGAGCCGGAACTGCCCCGCTGGCTGCTCGCGCACAAGACCGCCGGCCCCGAACCCTCCGCATTTGCCGAACGCGTCGTCGTTCCCCTTCACCCGCCCGCCATCAAGCTGGCACCGGCCCAACTTGACTCCCTAACCGGCGAGTATCTCGACAAAAATGGCCTTCGCGAGGTCACCGTCTTCCGCCAGGGTGATCTGCTTTATGAGAAAAACCGCGTCGGCGAGATCAACGAGATCGCCCCGGAGTCGTCCTCGATTTTCTTTTACCCCAACGGCCCCAGCGTTCCCCGCTTTACCTTTCAGCGCGATCCCGAGGGCCGCGTCGCCGCCCTCGTCTTCCACGACGACCGCCACGAGGAGCGCTGGGAAAAACGTCCCCCATCCACCGGCCACCAGCCCTGACCGCCCTCGACGTTTCAAAGACGCATCCGCGCCCCTCAAAGAATCGGTAACCGGCTATTGAGCCACTCCATCGTTCACCTGGCCGGCAACCATCCGCAGCGTCCCCGAGTCATTGAACAGTAGCCCGTTGAAGCGAAAGGTCGCTCCCGCGCCCAGCGGCGTCGCATTCAGCAGCGAAGTATCGGAGTCGGTGTAGACATACACGGTGGTCGCGTTGGGCAGAATGGTGGTTACGGCAGGGCCGGCTGGGCTGTTCATCTGCGCAATCAAATCGTAGGGCGCCAGCTCGACCGTGTAGATTGTGTAGTCGCCGCTGGTCGATACAGCATTCACCACTGCGTCGATTGTCTGCGGAGCCAGCGTAACGCTGGTCGGCAGGGTCCAGGTTCCCCCCATGTTGGAGATCGAAGTAGAGCCGATAGACACCATCTGCCCTGCCGCCACCGTTGCACTGCTGAAGTTGGCCTTGAACGGCAGGCTGCTCAGGTTCGGGAACCGCGCCGAGGTCTGATACTTCACTGCGCCCTCGTAGGCGTATTCGTACCCCATTCCAATGGGGTAAACGGAAAGGATGCTTCCCAGTTGCTGGATTGCGGTCGTTGAGACGACGTTGTAGGAAGGATCGATGAATGCGAGTTGGCCCGTGGACACGTTGGTCGCGGCCGCATCCGGAACCTCGACGCGAGTGGCGGCATAGGAGGCATCCGGCTGGAGCGCAATGTCCATGTTGATCAGAGTTCCAGCAGTGAGACTGCTCGCCGAAGCGATCCCCTGAAACACCGTATTGGCATTGAGCGCCACGGTGAGTGACGGGTTCCCTGTTGCGGGATTGCCGGGCACGGCCACCGTCATGGAGTTCGCAGCGCTGTTGACCGCGGTAACCTGGCCTGCCATGCCGATGCACTTTCCATTCAGAGGAGTCGTTGCCTCCGCCGGGATGGCGAACGGCGTGAGATCGAAGGTCGGGTTGATCGTATACCCGGTTTGGTTTGGCTGTAGTCCTGTGTAGGAACCGGACTGCGCGGCCAGCAGATTCAGAACCAGTCCCATCGATGTGCCCTCCACGGTGATGGGGCTCGCCAGGTTCACCACCGGCGGCGTCGGCGTATAGCCGTACGCGTCGGTATTGAAGTCAATCCCACCCTGAGGGGTCATGGAGATGTTGGAGAATGAGGGCCCGGAAACCGCCACGGCCGCTGAAGTGTACACATCCTGCGGAATCGTGACCGTGACAAAAGGAGCCGCGTTGCCGTTCACCGGAATGAAGTCGACGGCAGTCGGGGTGTCGAAGATGGTGGTTGTCACTCCGGCCTTGTTGGTGAGCGAGATCTTGGTGATCTCCATGTTGAAGTGAATAAACTCATCGTTGGCCGTGCTGGAAAGCTGAATGGCTACGGTTGTCGACTCTCCGTTGATTGGGCCGGTCGAGCCCGAACCAGAACTAGAACTGGATGTGTTTCCGCCGCAGCCCGTAGCCGCAACGGCAGAAATGCAAAGCGCGAACTGGAGGAATTTGAAACCCGCGCCACTGCGGCAAATAAGATTCCTGAACGTAGTTTTCATCTGGGCGCCTCTTACAAAATCATGAAGAACGCAGTGTTCGCGGCAAGGTTACCACCGAAAACACTGGCTGTCTGTGACGGCAGCAATGATTCGACACGGAATTCGCCAACGAGTTAGCCAAAACTCCAACACGGCCTTCAAAATCACCCGGGAACCCATCGCGCCCCGCCTGCGTAGTAGTAATCTAAGTTCGCCTCCAAGGAGGTCCCATGTTTTGCAGCGGATGTGGTCATGCGATTGAAGCTGGGCAGACCTTCTGCAACCAGTGCGGCCGGCCGGCCGCTCCACCGGCGCCCCCCATGCCCGGCCTGCAGTTTCAGGTCGACAATTACGCCGGCAAGATTAGGTCGCTCAGCGTTGTCTGGTTCCTCTATGCGGGCTTCGCCTTTCTCACGGGAATCGCCCACCTGACCTTTGCGCATGTGTTCTTCTCCCATAATTTCGGCAACTGGGACAATGGTTTCTGGCCCGGCGGTCCCGGCGTCTTCGGACCCATGTTCATGGGCTTTGCCTGGACTACCCTCATGGTCCGTACCGCCCTCGCTGCCATCGCCGCGTGGGGCCTCTATGAAAGAGCACCGTGGGGCCGCATCGTGGCCATCGTGGCGGCCTTTGTGACGATCTTCAGCTTTTCGCACATCCTCTTCGGAACCGCCATCGGCATTTGGACCCTCGTCGTCCTGCTTGGCTACCGCAACGCCAGTCTCTACGATGAGTTGCAGTAGCATCGCCGAGCTCCGAGCGCTGCGACCAGGCGTTTGTGTAATCGAGAGAATGTAGCGCCGGTCTCCGGACCGGGGTCCCCGGCGAGCGATTTGTGCTCGCTGGGGTGGGAGACCGGCTGTCGCGCGGGCGTCCACGCCCGAGTTCGTCCACGAGCAATTGCCAAATCACATAGCCCAGCTACTAGCAGCTTCATCTACAATCGTCACCATGAGTTTCCCTCAAACCAGGATGCGCCGACTGCGCCGCACCGCCTCTCTGCGTGCGCTCGTCCGCGAAACCACCCTCGAGCCCGGCGACCTGATCTACCCGCTGTTTCTTTGTCCCGGCGAGGGCGTTCGCCGCGCCGTCGGATCCATGCCCGGCGTCTTCAATCTCTCTGTCGACGAAGCCGTTCCCGAGGCCGAACAGGCTGCCGGCCTCGGCATCGGCGGGCTGCTCCTCTTCGGCCTGCCTGAAAGCAAAGACGAGCAAGGCGCCGGCGCATGGGACAGCAACGGAATCGTCCAGCAAGGCCTTCGCGCCCTCAAGCAATCCGCCGCGTCCAAAGACCTAGTCCTCATCGCAGACGTTTGCCTATGCGAGTACACCAGCCACGGCCACTGCGGCGTGGTCGTTGAAACCCCCACCGGCTTTGAAGTCGACAACGACCCATCCCTCGAATTGCTGGCGCGCACCGCCCTCAGCCTTGCGCAGGCCGGAGCCGACGTCGTGGCCCCCAGCGACATGATGGACGGCCGCGTCGCAGCCATCCGCCACGCCCTCGACAGCGAGGACTGCGCCGATACCCCCATCCTCAGCTACGCCTCCAAATTCGCCTCCGCCTTCTACGGACCCTTTCGCGAAGCCGCCGACTCCGCGCCCCAGTTCGGCGATCGCCGGTCGTACCAAATGGATGGCGCCAACTTCCGCGAAGCCCTGCGCGAGATCGACCTCGACCTGGGCGAAGGCGCAGACATGATCCTCATGAAGCCCGCCATGCCCTACCTCGACGTCATCCGCGCCGCCCGCGAGCACACCGGCGTCCCCATCGGCGCCTATCAAGTCTCCGGCGAGTACTCCATGCTCCAAGCCGCCTTCGACAAAGGCTGGCTCGACCGCGACCGCTCCATCCTCGAGTCGTTAGTCAGCATCCGCCGCGCCGGCGCAGACTTCATCGTCACCTACTTCGCCCAAGATGCCGCCAGACTGCTGGGGTAGCGATTTTCGGCTATTCTTGAGAAGTGTGCGAGGTCGCGACTATGAATCAACTGGAGTTGCTAAAACGGAAGCACCTGGAAATCCTCCAGATCGCGGCCAGGTATGGCGCGCACAATGTCCGCGTCTTCGGCTCTGTAGCTCGTGCGCAATCCGACGAGCAAAGTGACATTGACTTTCTGGTGGAGATGGATCCCGGCAGATCTCTCTTCGATTTGGGCGGATTGCAGTCGGAACTGGAGACTGCTCTTGGCCGCCCGGTAGACGTCGTCACGGTAAAGGGCCTGAAAGCTCGCATCCGCGCACGGGTACTTCTGGAGGCTATTCCGGTTTGAGAGACCCCGCCGAGCGCCTGCTTGACATCCTGGAAGCAATCACCGCAATCGAACGCTACTCCAATTGCGAGAAGAGAGCGTTTGAGAGCGACGAACTGCTTCAGACATGGTTCGTGCGCAACCTTCAAATCATCGGAGAAGCGGCCCGAACCATACCGGAAGAAGTCCGTGAACTCGCGCCTTCGATTCCGTGGCCGCAGATTGGGGGGATGCGAAATATCCTGGTTCACGGATATTTCGAGATAGATACAGACCTCGTTTGAGATGCAGTGACCCGCGATGTCCCCTCCTTGAAACCTGCTATCGAGCAACTGCTTGCGTCCTTGGACCCGGGCGCCAAATAGACCGCGATGCAGCCGGCTCCGCACCTCAGTCCGGCGACCGCAAAACCTATTTAGATGGATGGACCCAACTTCGAATCCCTAACCGGCATCCGCCGCGCCGGAGCGGACTTTATCGTCACCTACTTCGCCAAGGACGCTGCCAACCTAATCGCAGCGTGAGTCGAATACTCTTCTGCAAGATGCTGTCATCCTGAGCGACCGAAGCGCAGCGAAGGGAGTCGAAGGACCTGCGTTTGCCCTATCGCAGATGGAAATGACTTTGCGTTCCTGCAACTGTGTGCTCTTCTAAAAGCACCCGCCTATGCGCAAATACCTGGAAACCTATTTCGAGTTCGCCCGCCTCGGCACCAACTGGCGCACCGAACTCCTCGCCGGCGTCACCACCTTCCTGACCATGGCCTACATCGTCCTGGTCAACCCCGCCATCCTGTCGGCATCCGGAATGCCTTTGGCCGCGGTCACCGCCGCCACCTGCCTTTCAGCGGCCTTCGGATCCGTTCTCATGGGCGTAGTCGCCCGTTATCCCATCGCCCTCGCTCCCGGCATGGGCCTCAACGCCTACTTCACCTACACCGTTTGCCTAAAGATGCACATCCCCTGGCAGACGGCCCTCGGCGCGGTCTTTCTCTCCGGCATTATCTTTCTCGCGCTCACGTTGGGCGGCATTCGCCAGATGATTCTCCGCTCCATCCCTCACGAGCTTTACGCCGCCGTGGCCAGCGGCATCGGCCTCTTCATCGCCTTCATCGGCTTCCGCAATGCCGGCCTGGTCGTCGGCGACCCCGCCACCCTGGTCGGCCTGGGCAACATCCGCAACCCGACACCTGCGCTCGCTTTCTTCGGCCTGATCCTCATGGTCGCCCTGGAAGTAAAAAAAGTCCGCGGCTCCATCCTCATCGGTGTTCTTACCATCACGGGCATTGCATGGGCGCTCGGCCTTGTCCATTGGACACCCGCTCCCGGCGGCTTCCATGCCCTGGCCGCAACCGCCTTCAAGCTCGACATTCGCGGCGCCCTCAGCAAGGGCCTGCTTGAGATCGTATTCGTCTTCTTCTTCGTCGACCTCTTTGACAACCTCGGCACCCTGGTCGCCGTCACCAAGCGCGCCGGTCTCATCGCCGCCGACCACTCCATTCCCCGCCTTGACCGGATTCTGATGGCCGACGCCACCGCCACCGTCTTCGGCTCCCTCACCGGAACCTCCACCGTAACCAGCTACGTCGAATCCACTGCCGGAGTCGCCGCCGGAGGCCGCAGCGGCGTCACCGCCATCGTCACCGGCCTGCTCTTTCTCGCTGCCATCGTCGCCGCTCCTTTCGTCGGCATCGTTCCAGCCGCGGCCACAGCCCCCGCACTCATACTCGTCGGCTCCCTCATGCTCGCAACGATCACTGAGATTCGCTGGTCCGACCCGCTCGTCGCCGTCCCATCCTTCCTCACCCTCATCCTCATCCCGCTCACGTACTCCATCGCCAACGGGCTCGGCTTCGGCATCATCTCCTGGGCCATCATCCATCTCGCCACCGGCAAATTCCGTTCTCAAGACTGGCTCCTCTACACTCTTGCCGCCCTGTTTCTCGCTCGCTTCATCTACCTCGGCGCAAGCTAGAATCGATTTCAGAAATCCGCTTTGTATCAGGGCACGACTTCACAGGCTGCCGAAAAACTCTACTTGGGAGACGTCTTGCATCAGGGCACGACTTCACAGGCTGCGAAAAACTCTACTTGGGAGACGTCTTGTATCAGGGCACGACTTCACACGCTGCCGAAAAACTCTACTTGGGAGACGTTTTGCATCAGGGCACGACTTCACAGGCTGCGAAAAACTCTACTTGGGAGACGTTTTGTATCAGGGCACGACTTCAGTCGTGCCGCAAGCAGCCGCAAAAAGAACGCGGGCTTTAGCCCCTGCGAGAACTCCCACGCGAGGCAACGTCGCCGCCAACCTGCTAACCTGCCATCCCGCGTAGCGGGGCTAACTCGCCAAATAAACCCAGACACACTGGCTGCCCCATCCATTCTGAAGCCGCCGCAGTGACCGCACAGGGTGAGAAGCCGTAACATTCCATTCGGCACCCGGAAAGGACCAACCATGCCCTGGTATTACTATGTTTCCTACTTCTTCGGCGGCGCATTCCTCGCCAACACACTGCCCCACCTGATCAATGGAATCTCCGGCCGCAAGTTTCAGAGCCCCTTCGCAAAACCGCCCGGCCAAGGTCTATCCTCCTCCACGGTCAATGTTCTCTGGGGACTCTTGAACCTTGCCGTCGCCTGGCTGCTCATCTTTCGCGTCGGCAGCTTCAATCTCCAGAGCATCCACCATGTGCTGCCCGTCGGCGCCGGCATGCTGATCCTGTCCGTCATGTCGGCCCGCAACTTCGGCAAATTCCACGGCGGACTGTAAGAACTTAAGGGTAGCGCCGGCCTCCAGGCCGGCTGTCGTGCGGATCTCCTGATCCGCACTTGATAGCCCCGCCCGCTGTACTATGGGTGAAAGGTCTTTTTGAGCACCAAATCATGCGCGCCATAAGGACAACCCGCTTACGCTCGATGAACCGCGCGTTGCGACTCAATGCCCTCCGGTTGGCCGCCGCTGTCGTAGCCGCCCTCGCTCTCTCCCTCCTCATCTCTGCCTGCGAAAACATTTCCGGCTATACCCAGCCCACTCTGGTCCGCGTCATCGATGCTTCTTACGTCGCTCCTGCCGTGAACGTCACCATCAATGGCACGCTGATCGCCGCCAACATCGGCCAGGGAGCCATTACCTCCTATGGCGCCCTGCCCGCCTCCAACAGCGCCATTATCTCGGTAAATGCCACCACCGCTGGGCCTCCGCTGCTCTACGGCAACGACTATCAGTTCCTCGCCGGCGACCAGTCTTCCGTCTTTATCACCGACAATGCAGCGGATTACTTCGGCTATGGCTTCTCCGTTCTCGAAGACCAACAGACCGCCGCGCCCAGCGGCCATTCCTCGTACCGATTCCTCAACCAGGCCATCAACACCGGCGCTGTCGATGTCTATATGATCCCCACCGGCGTCACCATCGTTAACGCCATTCCACTTATCGCTGCTCTGCCCGTCGGCGGCACTCCCAGCTACGTCAGCTTCATCTCCCAGCCGGTCACCATGGTTATTACGCCCACCGGCCTTACCAAGCCTGCGTACACCTCTGCCCCCATCTATCTCTCCGGCGGCGAAGTCCGCACCGTCCTCATCGTCGACACCCAGCTCACCAGCAATCCTCCCGTCGCCGTATTCACCGGCAACGACGTGAACTAGACCGCCTTCAACTCAAGAATGAAGAGAGCGCTGGGGCGTCAAAATTATGAAGACGCTTTAAGAATGAAGAGAGCGCTGGGTCGTCATAATAAGAAGACGCTGGGTGCCCATCCATTCCGCGATTTTTGCGGAATGGGTGGGAAGCCACAGATGCTCATCTGGGTAGAAAACAGCTAGACTGAAAACGCACCGGTTATTTGCCCGCCATGAACTTCTCTTTTTTGCGCCGCGCGCTGGTCTTCGCGTCTTTTTGCATCGGCGCGCCCATCTTCGCGGCCGACACCTACCAAATCGTTCACACCTATCCCCACGACCAGCAGGCCTACACCCAGGGCCTGATCTATCTCGATGGGCACCTCTATGAGAGCACCGGCCTCAACGGCCAATCCTCCCTGCGCATGGAGGAGCTTGAGACCGGCCGCATCCTCGAGCTTCAAGAGGTGCCCTCAAAGTACTTCGCCGAGGGACTTGCCCCCTGGGGCGGCACTTTGATTCAGCTCACCTGGCAAAGCCACGTCGCCCTTGTATATGACCGCTCGACCCTCCACTTTCTCCGCACCCTCAGTTATGAAGGAGAAGGTTGGGGGCTTACCGCGGATGACAAAGAACTAATCCTCAGCGATGGCACCGCCACGCTCCGATTCCTCGATCCCTTAACCTTCAAAGTCCTCCGCCGCGTAACTGTCCTGGACCATGGCCGCCCCGTCACCCAGCTCAATGAGCTTGAATTCATTCACGGTGAAATCTATGCCAATATCTGGCACTCCGACCGCATCGCCCGCATCGCTCCCGCAACCGGAAAGGTCCTCGGCTTCATCGACCTCACCGGCCTGCTCCCCGCAAACCGGCGTTCCAGCCCTGAAGCCGTGCTCAACGGCATCGCATATGACTCCGCCCACGACCGCCTCTTCGTCACCGGCAAGCTATGGCCAAGCCTCTTTGAAATCCGCGTGATTCCCGGAAAGGCAAAGCCGGCTCCAGCCGCGCACAAAAAGTAAATACCTGGAATGAACGCGGAACTGATTGCGGAGACCGGGTTTTGAAAGGGCACGACTTCAGTCGTGCCGATAAGTCGCATAAAATCAGTTGGTTTTAACCCCTGAGGAAAGGCTCCTTCAAACTGACCCACCCGAACGTACCGCCATCACATTGCGCCCATCGGCTCACCGCGTATACTTTTGGCCAAGGCAAACCAGGCCATGGACCCATCGGCTTTCGTCCTCCCGAACTCGCTGCAAAACGCCGCCGCTCTCACCGTCGTTCTGGCCTTCGCCGGTTACCTGGTCACCTTCCTCAGCACCCGCATGATGGCCCAGCGCGCCGACAAGCTCCGCCTCGTTAACATGCGCCTCAATGAGTTTTACGGTCCCCTCTACGTAGCTTCAGAGGCCGGACGCATCGCCTATAAGTCCATGCTCAAGAAACAGGGCAAGGAAAAGAACATCATTGTTACTGAGGAGGAACTGAAAGACTGGATCTTATGGCTTAATACTATCTTTATGCCTCTTAATAACATCCGGGAAAAGATCATTATCGAGAAAGCCTATCTAATCGTCGAGCAGGAGATGCCTCAATGCCTGCTCGAGTTTGTAACTCACGTGGTGGGTTATAAAGCAGTCCTGGCCAAGTGGTCCCGCGGAGACTACTCCGAACGCCGCTCCCTCATCGACTTTCCGCCCGGCTTTGACGACTACGTGCAGCGTTCCTACACCGCCCTCAAGGCCGAGCAGCAGCGCCTCATGCACAGTTCGCTCTGGAGCGCTTACCACCGCTTGATCCACCGCAAGCGGCGTTGATGCCCTGCCGTTGGAGAAAACGAAATGCCGCCAACCTGCTAACTCGCCATCCCCCGCGCGAGCGGGGGCTAACTTGCAAATGAATCCAAGAACGCTCTCCGCTCACGCCGGCGCAAGCGCCCGCAACCCCAGGTTCTTCAGCAGCCGCAGCGTTGGCCCAGCCTGGTTGATGGTGTAGAAGTGCAGCCCCGGCGCGCCGCTGCGCAGCAGCGTCTCGCACAAGCGAGTAACCACGTCCGCGCCGAAATCGATCAATCCAGCCTTGTCGTCTTGCAACTCTTCCATGCGCAGCCGCACCCACCGCGGCAGATCCGCTCCGCACCCGCCGCAGAAGCGCACCGTGTTGGCGAATCCCGTGATGGGCATGATCCCCGGGACTACCGGAATCGTGATGCCCGCCTTGCCGCAGCGGTCCATAAAATCGAAATAAGCGTCCGCGTTATAGAACAACTGCGTCAGTGCCCCGTCCGCGCCGGCCTCCACCTTGCGCCTGAAATTGTCGAAGTCCACACCCGGATTCGGCGCCTGCGGGTGCATCTCCGGATAAGCCGCCACCTCGATCTTGAAGGCGTTCCCGTGAGTCTCGCGGATAAAGCTGACCAGCTCGTTGGCGTAGTGGAACTCCCCCGGCGCGGACGGGCTCATGGCCGTCGCCGGCAGGTCGCCGCGCAGGGCCACGATTCTCTTCACGCCCGCCGCCCGATAGCGCGCCAGCAGCCCGGCAATATTGGCGCGCGTCGAACCCACGCAAGTCAGATGCGGCGCCGCCTCCACGCCGGTTTGCCCAACCGTAGCCAGCGTCTCGTATGTGCCGTCCTGGGTCGAACCGCCGGCCCCGTGCGTGATCGAGAAAAACTCCGGCCCCGCCGCAGCCAGCTCGCTCACCACTCCGGGCAGCTTGGCCGCGGCTTCCGGCGTGCGCGGCGGAAACAACTCGAAAGAGAAACTCATCGGCGAGGATTGCCTCACATCGCCCTCCACTCTGCAAGCCCGGGGGAATCTTGCCCGCCTATAAATCGAGCATATTCAAGAGATCGTCAACAGTCAGCCGGTGGTGAGCTGCGATTCGCTTCAGGATGCCGGCCAGCGTGCCTGCTTTGATCGGATGATGATAGGGAACGACTTCGTGGTTCTCGCCGTCGCGCTGGGAAGTCACACGGATGTGAGAACCTTTTTGCCGGGTCGCCTCATACCCCAAAAACACTCAACGCCTTCGCTAAATGCGGCCCGTCAATGTCGCGCGGCAGCCTCATTAGACAAGGACTTCATCGCGCACGAAATGCAGGCGGATGATCTGCGGCAGTTGCATCGTCTCGTCGAAATAGAAGTTCACGGCGTCTTTCACCATCGCGCGTAACTCCTCCAGCGTCTCCCCCTGGGTATGTATGCCGTACCCCAGAGCGTTGGCTGTGTAGCCTCCGTCAACCTCGTCTTCACGCACCTCGAAGATGATTTCATTCATCGAAGAAAACCCTCTCCCGCCTGAATAGATGCTACACCGCGCCAATTCCTGCAACAAGCCTGGCGCCACGGATCTCACCCTTGAGACCCGTGATACCAAAGTTCAAATGCGAGCGCCCAGCGAGCGTCTGCCCCACCGCAGGTGGTCAGTACCTGTAGTTCTCCGCCTTATACGGTCCTTCCACCGGCACGCCCAGATAGTCTGCCTGCTTCGCCGTCAGCGTAGTCAGCTTCACTCCGATCTTCTCCAGATGCAACCGCGCCACTTCCTCGTCCAGCCGTTTGGGCAGCACATACACGCCTATCTTGTAACTGTCCTTCTTCTCCCAAAGGTCCAGTTGCGCCAGCGTCTGGTTGGCAAAGCTATTGCTCATCACAAAGCTCGGATGACCCGTCGCGCAACCAAGATTGACTAATCGCCCCTCGGCCAGCACAAAGATCCCATGCCCGTCGGGAAACGTGTAGAAATCCACCTGCGGCTTGATATTGAGCTTGGTCACGCCGGCTTCCGCGTTCAGCCGGTCCATCTGAATCTCGTTGTCGAAGTGCCCAATGTTGCAGACTATCGCCTGATCCTTCATCTTCTTCATGTGCTCGAGCGTGATGATGTCGGTGTTGCCGGTGCAGGTAACGTAAATGTCGCCGCGTCCCAGCGTGTCTTCGATAGTCGTTACCTCGAATCCTTCCATCGCCGCCTGCAGCGCGTTGATCGGGTCCACCTCGGTCACAATCACGCGCGCCCCCATCCCCCGCAGCGAGTGCGCGCATCCCTTGCCCACGTCGCCGTAGCCGCAAACCACCGCCACCTTGCCCGCCACCATAACATCCGTCGCCCGCTTGATCCCGTCCGCGAGCGATTCCCGGCAGCCATACAAGTTATCGAACTTCGACTTAGTCACCGAGTCGTTGACATTGATCGCCGGCACCAGCAGCTTGCCCTGTTCCATCATCTTGTAGAGCCGGTGCACCCCCGTCGTCGTCTCTTCAGATACCCCGCGCCAATCCTTCACAACCCTGTGCCAGTGCTGCGGATCTTCCGCATACACCTTCTTCAACAGATCCTTGATCACCTTCTCTTCGTGGCTGCCCGATGGCCCCTCCACCCACTTATCGCCTTCTTCCAGCTCATAACCTTTATGAATGAGCAAAGTAACATCGCCGCCATCGTCCACCACTAACTCCGGCCCAAGTCCGCCCTTGTGATTCAGCGCCTGGTAAGTGCACCACCAATACTCTTCCAGCGACTCACCCTTCCACGCAAACACCGGAACTCCGGTTGCCGCAATCGCCGCCGCCGCATGATCCTGCGTCGAAAAAATATTGCAGCTCGCCCAGCGAACCTCCGCCCCCAGGCTCACCAGCGTCTCAATCAAGACGGCCGTCTGAATCGTCATGTGCAGCGAGCCCGTGATGCGCACTCCCGCCAACGGCTTCGCGGCCGCATACTTGTTGCGGATCGACACCAATCCCGGCATCTCGTGCTCGGCGATCGCAATCTCCTTCCGGCCCCAGTCGGCCAGGGCCATATCGGCTACCTTGTACTCCAAATCCGTGATCTCCAGTGTCGGCGTCGCCATGCGGAATCTCCTTGTATCGTCAAATCGTGATATGTTGATATGTATCAGAAAAACTCCTATGCCGTCAATCGTAAAAACTCTCCGCGTTGTCGCCGACCCCAACCGCCTCCGCATTCTCCTGCTCCTGCGTGGCGAAGAACTCTCCGTCGCCGAGTTGCAGGAGATTCTCGTCATGGGCCAGAGCACCATCTCCACCCACCTGTCTCAACTCAAGCAGGCCGGCCTGGTTGAGGACCGCCGCACCGGAAAGAACAGCCTTTACCGCCTGACAAGCCAAGCAATGGAAAAGGTCCCAGTTTTGAAAGGGCACGACTTCGCAGGTTGGGGAAAGAGGCATTCGGAGTTGGCAGAAGTGTCAGGGCACGACTTCAGTCGTGCCGATAGCAGGAAAAAATCATCGCGGGCTTTAGCCCCTGAGGGACGTTCCGCTCTCGCTGCTCGGGCAACAAACGGCTTCCTCGCCAATCTGCTCTCCCAGGCGCAGCACGAAATCCCCGAAGCAGCAGCCGACCAGGCAGCCGTCCGCCGCGTCGTTGAAAAGCGCCAGGATAAAATGCGCAGCTTTTTTGACAGCGTGGCCGGCCGTCTCGGCAAGGACTATGTTCCCGGCCAATCGTGGAAGGGCGTCGCCGAGGCCTTGCTCCGTCTCATGCCGCCCATGGTCATCGCCGACCTTGGCGCCGGAGAGGGAACCTTCGCCCTGCTGCTGGCCCAGCGCGCAAAAAAGGTGATCGCCGTCGATACCTCTGCGAAGATGATCGAGGTCGCCCGCGAGCAGGCTCTGCGCCACGGCGTCAAGAATGTCGAATACCGCCTGGGCGACATGGAAGAAGTTCCCATCCGCGACGCGCGCGTCGACCTGGTCTTTTTCTCCCAATCTCTTCATCACGCATTGCATCCCGAGCGCGCCGTGCGCGAGGCTCACCGCATCCTTCGCCCCGGAGGCCGCATTGTCATTCTCGATCTCGCCAAGCACCGCTTCGAGGAAGCCCGCGAGTTATACGCCGACGAGTGGCTAGGCTTCAGCGAATCGGATCTTGAAACCGTGCTTGAGAAGGTCGGCTTCACGCACGTGCAGACCTCAGTTGTCCACAAAGAGCCCGAAACTCCCCAGTTCCAAACCCTCCTCGCCGTCGCCGATAAGAAGGGTTAACGCACCACCTCGGCCGGGTGCCCCATCCATGCGCGCTCTTTGCGCATGGGTGGGATAGCTCCATCTACTTATAGTTCCTTATCTACCTTTCTCCGCCTCCAGTAGTTGCCGCTTCCGCTCCACACCCCACCTATACCCGGTCAGCGCCCCACTCACCCCCACCACACGATGGCACGGCACCACTAACGCCACGCGATTAGTCGCGCATGCCCGAGCCACGGCCCGCGTCGCCTTCGGATCCCCTAACTCGCGCGCTAACTGGCTATAACTCCGCGTCTCCCCTCGCGGAATCGCCCGCAACGCCTGCCATACCCGAAGTTGAAACGCTGTACCCCGCAAATCCAGCGCCAGATCGCTCCCCAAACCCGGCCCCGTCTGCACAACTTGTCCCACCGCCAACTCCACTAATCCAGAAAGCGACGGATCGCGCCGCAGCGTAGCCAGCGGAAACTCCGCGCGCAAACTCGCCTCAGCTTGACTCGATGTTCCACCCAGCGCGAGCCAGCACAACCCTCGATTCGTAGCCCCCACCACCAGCCACCCGAATGCCGTCCGCGCCGTCGTGTAGCCGATCCGCTCGCCGCGCCCGCCCTGCGCAAACTTCGCCGGCGTCATGCCCAGAGCCGCTCCGTCATACGCCCGGCTCGAGGAACCAAACCCAGCCTCATAAATCGCATCGGTCACATTGTCTCCTTGCTTCAGCGCGCCACGCAGCCTGCCCGCCCGTAGCGCCCTCTGATACTGCAGCGGGCTAACCCCCAATCCCTGTTTGAACAACCGCTGCACCGTAAACGAACTCAGTCCCGCCACGCGCCCCAGTTCCTTCAGCGGCACCGCCCGATCGACATGCGCTTCGATATGGCCGCGAATCTTGTCCAAAGGTCTGCTCCACGCAATCGCCGATGGCTTGCATCTCTTGCACGCACGGAACCCCGCCGCGCGCGCCTCATCCGGTGAACGAAAAAACCGCACGTTCGTCCGCAGCGGCCGCCGGCTCGCGCAACTCGGCCTGCAAAAAACTCCCGTCGTTGTCACCGCATAAAAAAACGCCGCCGCCGAGTCCCGCGCCACCACCTGCTTCCACGCAGCCTCGGCGTCAATCGCAGCCCTCCGCGCCGGACCCGCATCCGCAACGCTGTTTTGAATTCTGTCTCTCATGCCAGCCATCTTCGCCCATCCGTCGCCCCGCAAGCTATCCGATTCTTGCTTGCAATTCAGATTTCTTGGCCGCTCTCCAAGTGAATTCGGGTGCCCCATCCATGCGCGCTCTTTGCGCATGGGTGGGAAACCGAAGAGCTGATAGCTGAAAGCTGAGAGCTAGTCTCTAGTTCTCAGCACCGCCTCCGCCCTCACCAAGTCCACCTCCGTGTCCACCCCAATCGTGTCCCCCGGAGCCTCGGCCACATACAGCCCAATCCCGTTTTCAAGCAGCCGCAGTTGTTCCAGCCGCTCCGTCCGTTCCAGCGGTGAAGGCTCCAACGCGGCAAACCGTTCCAAAGCCGCCTTGCGATACGCATAGATTCCCAGGTGTTTGCGGTACCCTCCCAACCCCGTCCCGTCCCGGTCAAACGGAATCGTCGCCCGCGAAAAGTAGAGCGCTCGTCCATCCAGCGCCGTCACCACCTTCACTGCATTCGGGTCTGCAATCTCCTCCGCCGCGCATTCGATCGCCAGCGTCGCCACCTCCACCTCGGGCCGTTCGAAAAGCGCAAGCATCGGCCTGAAACAATCCGCAGTCAGCGTCGGTTCGTCGCCCTGGATGTTCACATAAATATCGGCGTCAATCCTGCGCGACACTTCGAAGACTCTATCCGACCCGCTCGCGCAATCGGCAGACGTCATCTCCACCGGAATCCCGCGTTCTCTCAAAACCGACGCCACTTCCTCGGAGTCGGTTGCCACCACCACCGGGTCCATTAGCCTGCTGGCCATGGCCGCTCGCCAAACCCACTCCGCCATCGGCCGCCCCGCAATCACCCGCAGCACCTTACGGCTCAGCCGCGTCGAACTCAGCCGCGCCGGTATCACCCCGGCTATCCGCAATGAACTCATGCAGCCGAGTTTACAGCAGAGGACATGAACGCCTCATCCGCGCCGCCATTCCAGCCCAAAAGTTGCACCCGCGGCGTTTGACCTCCAATCCACACCCCCGTATCATCATTAGTGGGTCGTCTGCGTGGATTCCTGTCCGCCCCGTCCCACCTTGCCCTCCAGGCGCCCATCCGGCGGAGTAGCTCAGATGGTTAGAGCGACGGATTCATAACCCGTAGGTCGGCAGTTCGATCCTGCCCTCCGCCACCAGTCAAATCAACAACAATGCGGCATCTTCTGTCGCAATTTCCGCACGCAGCCAAACCCAGCCCTCATTCCCGCTGCCGCACCGCCTTGTACAATCCAAAAACAGAACTGCGCCGCAACTATCTTGCCCCACCTCATCGAAATCGGCGTATGCTGGTGGGCATGGAGAGGTTGCTCCTATGGGCATGGGATGGTTTGTCCTGGTCATAGTTGGCTTTCTTGCTTGGGTCTATCTCAGCAATCCGTTAACTCGCGGCAACATCGCTCAATTTAATCGAAGGGCGTGGAGAGTTGGAAGACTGCGCTCCCGCATCGTGCATCCCCAATCGAAGGGTTGATCGTACCCGCTGCCGGAAGTCTGAGGAATCTCTCAAGAGTAGAGCCCTGCCCTGCCGCGTGAGTCAGCCTTTCCGCCCGTTGTCCTAAGGCACAAGCATAATCGGCGCTCGCCAATAAGTCGCCTTCCCGCTCGACGGGTCAAGCACCGTGACTTGGCAATCGTATTGCCCATTCGGCAGGCCATTCACGCCCAGGCTGAAGCTCATCGGCGTAGTGCCGAGCCGGCTCGCCGCCATCGGCTCAACCGCCGCCGGTGGTGTCTCGAAAACCTTGTTCCCTGCAAAATATAAGCTGACAAAAGCGAAGATCGGCTGGCTCGGAGTCTTGTCATCCGCCGCCGGTGACTTATACGCCTGGAAGTAGACGTATATCTCCCGCGCGGTGCTGAAAACTCGCGTAACACTTGGAACAAGCTTTTTCCCATCCTGCACCAGCGGATTTACCGATGCTTCCTTCTCCTTCTCTTTCGCTTTTGCAACATCGAACAGCGCCCCATTCAAATCCACGCGCTGGCTGCTGAGAACCACCGAGCTGATAGGAACCCGTTTCTCCTCCTTGTTCAAGTTAGGGATGACAAAGGTAGTCTCATAAGTGCCGATTCGGCCGGTTTCATCGTCGCGAGCCAGAAACTTGATCATGTACTTGCCCGGCAGCAGCGTAAAGCCGGTATCGTATTCAATTGGCCGCTTGGCTAGCTCCAGTGCGGTTGCGTCTGAGAGCTTGATGTTCACGTTGTCGCGCACATTGCTAACTGTTGTCCCGCCCACCAGGTCCTTGATCTCGCCCACAAAGTCGATCAGCGTGTGCTCGGCGCCGCCGCGTTTGGCCAGCGCCAGCTCGCGGCCTGGAATTTTCACGACGATGGGTACAAAATACTCCGCGCGGTTGAGTTGAAAGTGGTCGATCTCCATGGCGATGGAGAGATCTGTGACCGGATCCTCCAGCATCAGCGCATCTTCAAGCTGGCGCTCCTTGTCCACCGCAGTAAACTTGCTGAACTCTTTGTCCGCGTAGTAACCCTGGCGATATTCCAGCTTAGCTGTCGCATCCTGCGTGAGCGTCGCCTTGATGCGCCGGAACCGCCCGTTCTTGGCTGTGTTGGTCGCATAGTAGCCGATCATGTAGTAATCGGAGATAGCTTCCTGCGCCAGAACAATCCCGTGGTCAAGGTCGTTGTTATCGAAAAGAGCTTTGCCGCCTGTGTCTCCCGCCAATGCAAACAGCGTATCTTGCGACTGCTGGAAGTTACTCGTATTCGCCTGCGCGGCAGCGCCGGTGTACATGCCGGAGTTACCCGGCGAACCTTGTGTCGCGTCCCCCAGCGGGGCCCCCGCCACCAGCCCCCGCGCGTCAATCGGCCAAAATGAAACGCCCGCCTTGATCGCCGCGTCCACCGTTGCGTGAAGCTGCGCCTGGTTGTCAATCCCGTTCAACCGCAGCCCGCTGGCAAAGTAGATCAGCGACTTCTTCTCGTTCAACTGCCCCAGCATCTTGGCCGCGGTCTGCAACGCCGAAAGCTGCCGGTCTGTGTTGAAGACATTGAACTCGCTGTCGTCCTGGCCGAAAGCTGCTCCGGTGTCCGCACTGCTCGCGTCGTCGACGGTCTCGTCGTTCCCCTGACCCTGGCCCACAATCATCGTCTCCAGCACGCTCAGCAGCTTGTTGCGGTCGCTCGTGAAGTCCTGGTAAATATCCACAGCGCCGCCTTCGTAACTAAGAATTGATACTAAGTCGACACTGGTCATCTGCGTGCGGATAAACTTCTCCGCCGCGGATAGGGCGCGCAATTGATCGGCCGGGTACATCGCCGACATATCGAAGTAAAGCGCAAGCAGCCGCCGATTTTTATAGCGATCGTCCGCTTCTGTTTCCGGCGCAATCTGCGTATGCGTCAGGCGCTTGTAGATCTTTATATCTTCGCTGCCCGCCTTTGATATGGGCAGCGGCTGTGCAAGCTCCGTTAGCGCCTGATGCTCGCAGAACTTTATCGTCTGCGGCACGCCATCTTCCGTAAGCGTGAAGTCCTTGGCGGTAAGTCCCTCGATAGGCTTGCCATCCTTGTCCCTCACCGCGACCGCTTCAACCACAAGTTGCACCTTCACCGTCAAGGTGAAGTTATCTGCGCTGCCGGCCGGCTTGTTCTGCCCAATCTGCTGCGCGCCCCCAAGAGCGGCGGCCGCTGCTGCAAATATGAGAAGTCCGGGTAGGCTTCGCATCTTAGAACCTCAGCCTTATGGTGGTTTGCAGGCTGCGCATAGGATTGACGGCAGCGGGCAACCCAAATTGCGTGCTGTTAACGGTCGTGAACCACCCCGTGAAGACGCCATGATTCAGCATGTTACTCGCGTCCACGCGGACGATCAGGTAAAGCTTCGAGTTAGGTCGAAAGGTGCGCTCCAGCGAGCTATCCAGGCTGAACTGGTTCGGCCCGGTAATCGAGTCTCGGCCCGCCGTTCCCCATTGGCCGACTGCCGGCGCCGAATAAGCTGCCGCATTCAAATGCGCTCCCGCGTTGGTTACGTAGAGCGGCGCACCGGTAACATTGGGCCGAATCGTGCCCGTGAATCCAGTTCCCGGAACCGCGGCCAGATAACTCGGAGTTTCAGGCAATCCACTTCCTGCTGTAACTTGCGTCACCATGGTCCACTCCTTCAGCAGTCTGCCGCTCCATCCTCTCATCAGGTCGCCGCCGTGCAGCCCTTGCCCGCTCGTGTATTGGGCTTGCACATTGAGCAGGTGACGCTGGTCGAATGTTGAAAGCGCGCGCTCGGCTCGCGGATCGAGCCAGTTTTGCGCAATCGCCGCTCCCGCGGGCGTTGAGCCCTGACCGCTTGAAGTTACGCGGCCCTGCCCGCCCAGCACCGCATCATCGTCGATCGACTTCGAGTAGGTATACGTAAGCGATGTCGTGAACCCGCTGCGCAGCCTCCGCCGCAGTTGCACCTGCCCCGATTCGCGCGTCGAGTTACCGCCCGAGGTTTGGTAAGCGAATCCCACCGGGCAGGATGGACAAGAACTGGTTGCACCAATCGGGTAAGTGTTGGGCAATATCTGCTGCGCACCATGCGTGCCTTTGATGCCGGCATAAGTCGCAGTGATCTGCAGCGCCCCCGGCAGGTCGCGCTGCACGGATAACTGCCAGTTTTGCGAGTAGCCGATGCGCATATTCGGATCGACAGCAAAGGTGTCGGCGGTAACTGAGGAGCAAGGGTTAAATCCGCTCGCCAGTGTAAGTGGGCAAGCCGCGCTGTTCTGCACGTTCAAACTGGTCGACAGTGGCGCCTGTTGCGCTAGCTGAGATACAAGTGTCTGGTAGACGGAGGTGTCGTCGTATACGCCGTAGCTTGCTTTAACCAGCACGGTGGAAGCGGGTATCGGGCGCCACGCGATGCCGGCTCTTGGTTCAAACCCTCGCAAGTCAGGCCGGATCAGCGAACTCGGATAATGCATGCCGGTCACCGGGCCCACCGGATCGCTGCCCAGCACCGGAGCTGCCGCTGTGAAGTTAGGCGCGATGTCGAGATTCACCAGCCGCCCCTTGAGTTCAGTCATTGGTCCGCCGTAGTCCCAGCGCATGCCCGCATTAATAGTCAGGTTTGACATGACACGCCAATCGTCGTTTGCGTAAGCATCGTATACCGGCTGGCGGAAGTACTTATCTGCATTGCCGTATGCAATCGAGCTTGTGTCCGGAATCCCCAGCAGAAAATCCGCGAGATCCGATCCGCTGTTCGCCGCATTGCTTCCCGCCCCCGCTGTCGCCGCACCTGTAAACGTAAATGCGCCCCTCGGATTCTGCTCAAAGAAATCGTTGTACTGCTGCTTGCGAAAGTCCACACCTACGCTGATGTTATGATGACCGCGATAGATGGCAACCGCCCCCGAGAATGCATCGGTGAGGTTACGATTGAACAGGCTGTTTGCATCGCTTAGTCCGTAAATGCCGCTCGAAAAACTGAGCGCCGGCGGACCCCAGTCTGCCGGGTCCTGGTCGTCTCCGCCGATGCCTGCCGCGCTCGCGATATTCTCCCGGTTTTCAAACTCCGGCACAACCCGCGTGCGCAGCCGGCTGAACCTGTAACTCGTATTCAAGAACAGATGCTGGCTGAAACGATGCGACCAATTGATACTTGAGTTAATGCCAAGCGTGTCGTTCGTATCCACAAAGCCGAATAGGTTCTCATTGCCCGACCGTGTGCTTTGCAGGTTGAAAGCTCCATAGAGCTGGTCCTTCCGACCGAGTGTCTTGTCCAGCCGGAATTGCACCGAATCCTGATGGCTGCTGTTCAGCACCGGCACCTGGTAGTTATAAGCTGTTGACCCGGTAATGTTAGGCAAGGGGTAGAGCGCCAGCAACGCCTGCGCCTGTGAACTCACCGGGACTTGATTCCCGGCAAACGGCAGGCCGGTTGCGGGATTGTAGATCGTCACAGGCTGCCCCAGTGCATTCAAAAGTCCCGCAAGATTCCCTGCGCGCTCCGCCTCTGTAGGCACAAGTCCCGGCAAGATCGCCTCGGTATGATTGCGCGTCCACTGATATCCCGCAAAGAAGTTCGGCCCGTGCGGCAGTACATGCGGAATTCTGATCGGCCCGCCCAGCGAAACGATGCCGGTAATGCGGTTGTACAAGCTCTTTGGCGACTCGAGCCCGCTCAGCGAATACGGCTGCGCATCGAGCGCGGAGTTATTCAGAATCGCCGCGAAGCCGCCCGTATACAAACTCTTGCTGTTCGGCCTTCGATTTCCAAAAGCCTGATCGAGCGAGTATTGGCTCGTCGCCGCATTGTTGACGCTGCCATTGACAAGAAAGCCGTCCGCGGCTTGCTGGCTTTGCTCATCCTGCGGTTTCGGAATCTCCGCCCCCGCTGTAGCAGCACCCGTTTCTTCAGCCTTCTTTGCCGGTGCGGGTGGAACCAGCGCCGGCGGCAGATTCGTAATCGCTTGCGTCAGCTTGGTGCGCGCCATAAGTTGGTCCAGCGGCAGCAGCGTCAACTCCCACTTGCCCGCGGCCATGTTAGGTGCGACAGTTACTTCCGCATCGATCGTCGTGAAACACTGCATCTCGATATCGATCTTCCATGCCCCATCCGCAAGGTCCTGGAAATCGTAAAGTCCGCCCTGATCTGTAACTGTGCTGATCTTCTTCTCGCCCTTCGTCGCCGTGATTGTAACTCCCGGAACAGGCAGCCCGCCGAATGTAACTTGCCCGCGATACTCCGAGGCCGCTGCCAAACAAGAAGCACAGAGGCCTGCAAGAACACAGAACCACGATATGTAGGCAATGCGCCGCGCCATGCGGTGACTCCAACCCGAAGTTAGTTGTCCGAAGGTTTCTCAATATGATCGATAACAAGAGTGTCGATCTTGGCTCTTGTCGGTTCCAGCTTCAACCCCAACTGCTCCTGCATCGCCGTAAGTATGGAATCTCCCTGCGATTCCTGCGCGCCTGCCGCCGCTTGGCCCGCGCCGGCTCCGTTAGAGATCGCGTTGCGAGTTACTTCCGGCGTCCAGCTCAATGTGAGGTCATAACTGCCCGCCAAGCCCGTTTCATCAATGACTACCCGCCCGCCAATGTCGTCCCTGCCCGATAGCCACTCCGCGAACATAGCCATCGATACGGCCCCACCCTTGAGTTCCCCTCTTGACCCTCCTGACAGGGTTGGCCTTCGCTGCGTCTCCGACTCCCGTGGGACCTTCACCAGCGTCGCCTTCGGCCCGCTCTTCGACACCACCAATGCAAAAGCCTGTAACTCCTTCGTCTGCCGGCTAACTTCGAGCTTGAACCGGTCCGCAAGCAGCGACCGGACCATCAATCGATATTGTCCCAGCCACTGCTCCGAAGGAAGGACCCTCATCGCCGCACTTTGTAAGTCCGCAATCTTGGCGTCGATGTCGAACTTATCTACCCCGATCCAGCGCGGCTCTTTCGGCAGTTGATCGTCGGACTTGATGTCGTAGGCAAACCGGATCAGCGCAATCGCAGTGCCGTTCTCCACTCTGAATCGATTGGGGGCGATCATGAAGTTGCGCGAGTCGTCGTCGGCCTTGCTCGGCCTGATCGATGCCACCTCGAAAGCAGGCATCGGGGCCGCGGCCTGCTGACTCTGCGGCGCAGGCGCGCTCGCCTGACCCATTGCGCACTGCGCTGCAAGGGCCACGAGCGCCGCCGCGCCCAACCCGATGCCTCTGCCGCTCTTCACTTTGTTCATGAATTTCGAGGAGCCTTGGTTAGTTATGCAGCTTGAATGGATTGTTCAAACCTGACATGAACCTAAACAGTTAGACACCAGATTACTCCCGTTTGTTCCGGCCCATCCTAGTTAGCCGAGGGTTTCTCCACATGGTCGATCGCGATCACATCCACAGCGGTCTTCTCCGCATCCAGCTTCAGCCCCAGTTGCTGCTGAATTGCATCGAAAAGCGACGGCGCAGACTCGGTCGCGTTCGCCTGCGGCGGAAATTGCGGCGGGTGGCCGTTGAACTGCGAGTCATCCGGCGCAAATGTGCACTGGTAATCGAACCGGCCCTTGATTCCCGTCTGGTCCACCACGGGCCGGTCCAATACAAGCAACTGCAGAAAGCCGGTGAAGTCGCCCACGGTAGCATTGATCATGTTCAGAGTGACGCCGCCCGCGCCGGGGCGCATGCCGATGCCCGGCAGCGGCCCCTTCAACTGCGTCGGCGTCAGCTTCTGCCCGCCCTTGCCGACGGTCAGAACATAGGCCAGCATCTCCTTCTTGTCGTTATGAAATTTCAGCTTGAACCGCTCCGCCAGCAGCTTCTTGATCATGGTCTTCAACTGCTCGCCGTTCGGCACGCCCTCCTGCTCCGGAACCGCGGCAATGTCGTATCGATCCTTGTCCAGCCAGTCCGGCGCGTTCACAATCTGCTTTTCCTGCACGCCGTAAGCAAACGCAATCAGGTCGCCGAGCGATGAGTTCCGCGTGGCAAAGTTGCGCCCGCGCAGCGTCAGCCCCTGCATGCTTGTCCCGCCGGAGTCGTTCGGCTTGATGGTCGCCACTTCAAACGAAGGATCGGCGTTCTCTGCCATCGGCGGCAGTTGCGGCGCCGGCTCCGGAATCGCCCAGGCCGTCTCCGGCGTGGTACGCGTCAGCGTAAGCGGCAGCGGATTCGGCCCCTGGCTCCAGTTGCCCACAATCGTCTTTCCGTCCGCGCTCAGCTTGCCCTCGTAGGTGCCGCCGATCAGCGTCAGCGTAAGCTTCACCGTCGTGCCCTGCACCGTCGTCGTGGTCGCATTAAACGGCTGCCCGCCCTGGTCGATGCTGTAGAAAACAGCCTTGTACTCGCCGCTGTCCGACTTCGTGATCTTCACTACTATCCGCAGGTCACGTCCCGCACTGAGCGTGCCCTGCCAGGCGCCGGCGAAGCCCTGCTCCGGTGCGGGTGTCGCGCTTGCGGCTGCGGCTTGCGCGCGGGCTTGATTGACGTTTACAAAACCCAATGCAATCGGCATCGCCAAGGCCGCAACGCCCGCCAGGTTGAGCAACATTTTCCTGCCGAACCGCAATTCGCGCACAACACCTTCACTCATCATCGAGACAGTCCTTTGCTCCGGTCTGAATCTTTATCTGCATAGACGCAAACCGGCAGCCTTTCGTTTTGACAGTCTAGTAGAACACAGGCCATGGGCCATTCTTGAAACACGCTCCAGTGTCCCGGCTTTAAAGTTTGCTTACAAATGGACTGTCATCCTGAGCGAGGATTGGCGCGTTTTCCGTGTCAGTCGTGGTCGAATGACCTGCAGTTGGGCTTCTAACTTATGCGATGAACTTTGGGGACACCACACTCGTTAGCTTCTCCGGTCTACAAGGCGAGCCCAAGCGCACCCGGCATTTGGACTTTCCACCGATCCGCGTTTTCACCATTGCCCGCTTCAATACACTGCACGATCCCTGATGCCGGGCAATGCAATGCGACGGCCCGCGGTCCGGCCGTCTTACAGCCGGCCCTCCGCCGCTGCCGCCGGTTTCGCCTTCGCCGCTTGCAACTTCTTCAGCGACCGCGCAAGCCGGTGGTGGAACTGAAGATAGTCCGAATTGTCTGGGCCAACTTCGAGAAAGGCCGCAGTGACCAGGCAACCTCCGTCCTTGGCCGTCAGTGCGATTCTGTCGGTATATCTGGTCATGGCCCCAACTACAACGAACGATGCCTTCTGCGCGACATCGTTCATCGACAGGATTCCGTAATCGTGCGGGTTATCCAGCGTGTCGTGCACCGCCGCCCAAACTTCGCCGCACGAAACCGGGTAGACATCCCTCTGTTGGGCCAACGAGGGCGCAGCGACAATGATCAATAAAAGTGCCGTCATAAAAGATTTGTGCATTATCGTTCTCCGACTCGCGATGCCGTACCGAAATCCAGCCAGGGCTCGCGAGCCGCCCGCAACCGGAAAGATGATGCGCCCCAAATTCAGCCAAGCGCAGTTGTGTTCGCAGCCCGCGGTTAAAATATGGGGCCCGTTGCGCCAGATATCCTCCGCCGCGGCGGATGAGGCCTGGGAAAAGAGGGAGCGAGGGCTGTTCCCCATTCCCCGCCTCAGTTAACCGACGGTTTCTCCACATGATCGATCACCATCACTTCGGTTATCGCCTTGGTGGCGTCGAGCTTTAGCCCAATCTGCTCCTCAATTGCCGCATACAGGTTCGGCGGCGCTTTCGCGGCGGCGGACGGCTTTGGAATCCTGGCTCCCATGCCGCGAAATTGAGAGTCATCCGGTGTCCAGTTGAGCGTGAAATCCCACCTTCCAGTAATCCCGGTCTGATCCACGACCGGACGGTCGAGCACACCAAATTGCATCACATTCGCGAATTCCTGCACGGTTCCATTACTGACTTTCAACTTACCCAGATCCTGAAAGACCAGTTTCGGCAACTGGTTCGGATCTGCCGCGCTCTTGGTAAGTTTCGCGCCGCTCCCGGCCTTGTTCAGCGCATAAACCAAAAGCTCCTTCTTGTCGCCATGGAGACTCAATTTGAACCGCTCGGCAAGCAACTTTCGCACCATGCTCCGAAGCTGGATATCGTTGGGCTCTCCTTTTTCGTTGAACTGCGCGGTGATGTCTAACTTATCCGCATCTATCCAAGCCGGTGCGCCGATGATTCGCCTGGGGTGGATTTCATAGGCCATTGATATGAGGTCGATCAACCTGATGTTTGCCGCCGCCAGACGGCCCGACTGAATAGTAAATCCTCTGGATGGATCGTCCGGCTTGCTCGGCTTGATGATGGCAGTCGTAAAGCTCGGATCGGCGCCGGCGGCCATCGGCTGCAGCTGCTTGGGAATCTCCCATGCCGTCTCCGGCGTGGCGCGGTTCAGAGTCAACGGGTGCGTGAAAGAAAGCTGATTGAAGGTTCCGGTCACTGACGTTCCATCCGCACTCAGCTTGCCATCGAAGAACGCGCCAAAGTCGGCAATGGCGATCTTCACGTTTGCGCCATCCAGCGTAATCCTGGTAACTGGAAAGGGCGTTGGGTCCTGGTCAATGGCGTAGAAGACGCCGCTGTACCCGCCGCCCTCCGCCTTCGATATCTGAAATACCCCGCGCAGATCCAGGCCGGTGTGAAGCGTGCCCTGCCAGGTGCCTGCAATGTTCTGCGATGGATTCTCAGCCCCGGCCTGCGCGTTGACATGGTTGATGCGCATCAGTCCGAAAACGACCGGCGCCCCTAGCGCAACCATCGCCGCCATGCCCAGCAAAACCTTCCTGCTCAAGTCCAGTTTGTGCGCAACCTGTTCCGTCATGATGCGGACAATCCTCCGCTTCAGATCCGAACCAGTCACCCCCGACATGCAGGACAGCGGCGATTCCACATAAAACCTGCAAACATTCAGAATGCTCTCGGCATAAATGCCCGCTTCGTTGCCCGACTGCAGCACGGCTTCATCGCATGCCCGCTCGCGTTCTTCCATTAAGCGAGTCTTGATCCACCACACGGCTGGGTGGAACCAGAAGATCGCTCCCACCACCGTGTGAAGAGCGGCGGTAAGATTGTCGCGCCGGCGCACGTGGCTCATCTCGTGCGCCACCACGGCGCCCAGTTGCGCCGTGGTGAGCCGGTCGCCGATGCCCGCCGGCAGCAGAAGAACTGGATGAACGATTCCGAAGATGCCGGGTTCCAGCATTCGTGAAGAGCAGAGAACCGGTACCTCCGTCAGCAGCCTCATGGGCGATGATGCGCGCACCGCGGCCCGAGCCTGCAACCACCCCCGAACCCACGAGAACGCAACCATCGAGAAACCGCAGAGCCAGACCGCAATCAGGACCGGTGGCACAATCAGCGGCAACAAACTGCCAGGCTGCGCCGCCGCCAATGGGGCCGCGCTCATTGAGGCAAAGGCCGCGGAGGATGCGGCCTGCGGGAACGGCTGTGTAATTTGTTCCATCACGGCCGCAAACGCCGGCGGTTGGATTGGTGTCGCAACCATCGAGCGAAGCCATTCACCGGCCGCTATGAAAAGCGAGAACGGAATCAGAAATTTCACCGAGGCGATCATCCACACCCAGTAGCGCGCCCGGGCTGGATTGCCGCGCAGAAAAAACGCAAGCAACCAACCCGCCGCTGCCACCAAGGTCGACTGCCAAAGATGATTGACCAACGCCGCGGTCCACGATTCGTTCCAGAATGCCGGGAACATCATGGCCGCTTCTCCTCACTGGAAAAACCGCGGCTGGATAGGCCCGGACGGGTAACGTTTCGCAGCGTCCTTTCCGCTTCACGTACATCTTCTAGAGACAGCTTGCCCGACTCGATCAAGTGCGCCATTACTGGCTGCGACCGCCCTCCGAACATGGCCAGAAGATCGTCGATCAGCGTTCGCTGAGCAGCATCCCGAGAGATGATCGCTGCAAAGATGTGAAAGTTGCCGACCTTCTTCACGCGGCGCACAACCTCCTTCAATTCCATTCTATAAACAGTCGTCTGGATGGTGGTGTACGCCGGTCTTCGCTTCGCCGGAAACGACTCTTGAAGCTCGCGGATGGAGCACTCCCCTTGCGCCCAGAGCGTCTCCATAATCTGGAATTCGAGCTTTGACAACTTCGGCTCCGGCATCCGCTGTTCCTATCCTTGTGGAAATAATTACTACACCTGTATGCGATTGTCAATATCCCTCGGATTCCGGTAGTGGGTCAGTTTGAAGGGTACGGGGCTTCAGTCCGGACATAAACCGGGCGCAACGAGCGAGGCCTTTCACAGGCTGCAAAAAAAACTCATCGCATTGAAAGGGTACGGCTTTAGCCGTGCCGTAAGTGGCGTAGAATCAACGCGGGCATTACAGGCTGCAAAAAAAACTCATTGCTTTGAAAGGGTACGGCTTTAGCCGTGCCGTAAGTGGCGTAGAATCAACGCGGGCATTACAGGCTGCGGAAAAAACTCGTTGCTTTGAAAGGGTACGGCTTTAGCCGTGCCGTAAGTGGCGTAGAATCAACGCGGGCTTTACAGGCTGCGGAAAAAACTCATTGCTTTGAAAGGGCATGGCTTTAGCCGTGCCGTAAGTGGCGTAGAATCAACGCGGGCTTTAGCCCGAGGGACGTTTTTCGGCGAGTTCGCCGCCTGGATTCCTCATGGCAATGCAGCAATTAACCCCGAGAATCTCCGGAATAATGAAGATCGTCGCCGCATGGGAATGTCCCGCTGTTCAGTTTTGAACCCCTGCGCTACACTTGCTGGTTAAACCACATCGAACGCAGCCGCGGTGTCAACGGTCCAAACCTCTTTCCCAGCGAGGTTTTGCGTGTCCAGGCAAACACAGGTCGAACCCGCGCCACCTAGAGACCGGCAAGAGATGCGGGCCGCGCAGTTCGCCATGCGCATTTCCTTGGTCTTCGGCTTCGCCATGCTCATCGGCAAGCTGGCGGCCTATTTCATGACTCATTCCTCGGCCATCTTCTCTGACGCCGCCGAATCCGTCATTCACGTCATCGCCGTTGGTTTTGCAAGCTTCAGTCTCCGCCTCAGCGCCAAGCCGGCTTCGGGTCACTTTCTCTACGGCTACGAGCGAATCACCTTCTTCTCCGCCGGCTTTGAAGGCGCTTTGATCGTGGTCGCCGCCATCGCCATTCTCTTCGAGTCCATCCACGAGTGGATCGCCGGCCTGCAACTTCAGCGCCTCGGTTATGGCGTAGTCCTCATTCTCGTTGCGGGAATCCTCAATGCCGGCCTCGGTTACTACCTCATCCGCACCGGACGCCGCCTCAATTCCCTTATCCTCGAAGCCGACGGCAAGCACGTTTTTACCGACAGTTTGACCAGTTTCGGCGTCGTTGGCGGCCTCGCCCTGGTCATGCTCACCCACTGGAAGCCATTCGACCCCATCGTCGCCATCGTCGTGGCCGTCAACATTCTCTGGTCGGGCGGCCGTTTGGTCTGGAAGTCCGCCGTAGGCCTGCTCGACTACTCCGACCCTGAAGCCGGACGCCGCATTCGCGAGCGCCTCGACGCCATCTGCGCCGAACTGAGCATTCAATACCACGGAGTGCGCTTCCGGACCACCGGCTATCGCCAAATCATCGAAGTCCACCTGCTCTTCCCGCGCCTCACCTCGGTCAGCGAAGCCCACGCCCTGGCCACCACTCTCGAAGAGCGCCTGCCCGCCGAGCTCGGAATGCCCGCCGAAGTCATCACCCACCTCGAAGCACTGGAAGACCACGCCGAAGTCCACCATCACCAGCACTACACCGGAAAGCCCGGCTAGAGCGCGTTTCAAAAAGGACCGCCGAGTCTCGGTCGCGGACCCGGGTCCCTAGTCCCTGATCCCTGACCCCTGCCCCCTGTTTTTGCTATCATTACGTCTATACAGTGTGAGCGCCCCGTTCCCCTGAAGGCTCTCCCGGTGGTGTCCGTGTCTCGATTCTTCCAGCGTCTCGTCTTCGTCCTCTCCGTGGTTGTCTTTTCAGCCCTCGGACTGGGCTTTGCTCTCGGTGAATTTGGCTGGTTCGGCGTCCATGCCGGCGGCGAGCAGGACGGCGCTTACCGCCAGATGCGCGTCTACTCAGAGGTCCTCAAGAAGGTCCAGACCGACTACGTCACTGAACCCAACATAACTGACGTCACCGCCGGAGCGCTCCATGGCCTGCTTGAATCGCTCGATGCCGATTCCAGCTACCTCAGCCCCACCGAATACAAGATCTACAAGGATCGCCCCACCACCGGCGTCGCCCAGATCGGCCTCGTCGTCTCCAAGCGTTTCGGTTACGCCACCATCGTCAGCGTGCTGTCCGGCTCACCCGCCGACAAGGAGCATCTCACCGACGGTGACGTCATCGAGTCCATCGGCGACCAGTCCACCCGCGAGTTGTCGCTGGCCGTTATTCGCCTCATGCTCGAAGGCAAGCCCGGAAGCAGTCTCACCCTCTCGGTCATCCGTCCCCGCAAACCCGATCCGGACAAGCTGACGCTCACCCGCAGTGTCGCCGCCGAACCATCGCTTTCCGAACAGCAATACGACAACTCCACCATTCTCTATCTCAAGCCCGGCCTGCTCACTTCAACGCGCGTCGATCAAATCGCCGCCAAGCTCAAATCCGCCGGAAAAAATCGCAAGGTCCTTCTCGATCTCCGCGACTGCTCCGGCAACGACCCTCAGCAGGGAATTCGGTTGGCCAACTTCTTTATCAAGCAGGGAACTCTTGCCACCCTCGAAGGTCAGAAGTTCCCCGCCCAGACCTTCACCGCCGACCCCGCGCTCTTCATCACCTCGGCCCCGCTAGCCATCCTTGTCAATCGCGGTACCTACGGCCCTGCCGAACTCACCGCCGCTGCCATCCAGGACGCCAAGCGCGGAGACCTGGTCGGCGAGCGAACCTTCGGCGAGGGCTCCATCCAGAAGGAGATCGACCTGCCTGACGGCGCTGCCCTCCTGCTTACCGTGGCCAAGTTCGAGAGCCCGGCCGGCAAGAAGATCCAGGACGAGGCAGTCACCCCGGCCGTGGTGGTTGGCCAGCCCGAAGACCAGGAAGAGGAAACGCCCCCCGCCAAAGGCGACGAACCCCTCAACAAAGCCCTCGAGCTGCTGAAAGCCAAAGCCGCCTGACGCAACTGTGGTGAGCCGGAGATTCCCACCGTTCCCGCTCTTGCATCTGCTGGTGCGCATGGCCCTTTCGTTACATACTCTCGAACCGGAAAAATGCTAGCCTTGATATGAAGCATTTTCTCTCACGCTGTTCGAGAATTGCTCACGAGGATTGATTCGTTTGGCGACCCTCCCCCCTGAGCGCTTGGAATCGCCGCGGCCTTCACGCGCGAGAACGACATCGCCGCGTCCTGAATCCTTGCGTTCCAATTCGTTACGTCCCGACCCGCTGCCATTTCCGCGCCCGCGCCGTGTGCAGCTCAAGACGGTCGCCGCCAAGCGCCGCCGTAAGCTGGTCGGCAAGTTCGCCCTGGTCTCCCTGCTCGTCCTCGCCGTCATAACCGGCTCCCTCGCCGGCCTCACCATCGTTTACTCATTCGATCTTCCGCAGATAGCCGACCTCGAACAATACCGTCCCTCCACCACCACCGATCTCTACGATCAGAAGGGCCGCATCATCGGTTCCTTTGCCCTCGAGCGCCGCGAGGTGGTCGGATACGACGGCTTTGCCCCCGTTCTGCGCCAGGCGGTCATCTCCATCGAGGACAAGAGCTTCGCGTCCCACTGGGGCGTCAATGTCTTCCGTGTCATGGGCGCCGTGTGGCACGACATCCGCAGCAAAGGCCGTGCCCAGGGCGCTTCCACGCTCACCATGCAGTTGGCCCGCAACCTCTTCCTGTCCTCCACGCGCACCGCCACCCGCAAAATTCAGGAAGCCTATCTGGCCATCCAGATCGAGCGCTCCTTCACCAAAGAGCAGATCTTCACCCTCTATGGCAACCAGATTTACCTGGGTTCGGGAATGTACGGCTTCGAGGCCGCCTCCGAGTACTTCTTCTCCAAGCACGCCAAAGATCTAGACCTCCCCGAAGCCGCTCTGCTCGCCGGTTTGCCCAAAGGGCCGGCTGCTTTTTCGCCCATTCTCTACCCTGAGAAGGCTCTGCGCCGCCGTAATCTGGTCCTCACAGAGATGGAGCAGGATAAGGTCATCTCTCCCCAGCAGGCCGAGCAGGCGCGCCAGTCTCCTCTTGGCCTCCACCTCGCCCAACCTGAAATGTCCGTCGCCCCGTGGTTCCAGGAGGAGGTTCGCCGCGAGCTCGAAAAGCGCTTTGGCGCCGAGCAGGTGCATGAAGCCGGCCTCAAGGTTCAAACCACCCTCGATCTCGATCTCCAGCTCACCGCCAACCGCGCCGTTGAAGACGGTCTGGCTGCATACGAGCGCCGCCACGGCTGGACCAGCCAGGATCATCCCGCCAAGCTTGAAAACGTCCTCGCCCAGGGCGTTTCACTCGACGATTACCGCCATCCCGACTGGGCCACGAAGGCGCGTCCCGGCGACTACGTGCACGCCCTGGTCACCAACGCTCTGCCCAACCAGATCTTCGCCCGCATCGGACCTCCCGGCCAAGCCCCCGACGTCCAGAAACAGGATGAAATCGTCCTGCTCCCCGCCGACTGGCAGTGGACCGGCGTGCGTCACGGCGACGACCTCGTCAAGACCGGCGACATTATTTACATCCATCTCGCCGACGCCGCCGAGGGATCGGCCCATCGTGCCACCCTCGAGAAGGATTCAGGCGCTCAAGCCTCGCTCATGGCCATGGACAACACCACCGGCGACGTTCTGGCCATGGTTGGCGGACGCGATTACGCGCTAAGCCAATTCAATCGCGCCACTCAAGCTGAAAGACAGACCGGCTCCAGCTTCAAGCCCTACGTCTACACCGCCGCCATTGAAGACGGCGCCAAACCCACCGACATAATCGTCGACGGCCCCGTCAGCTTCGGCAGCTATACCCCGCACAACTACGAGGGCGACTACAAAGGCGCCATGACCCTCGTCAACGCCTTTGCCGAGTCGCGCAACATACCCGCGCTCAAGCTGGCCGCCCGCGTCGGCATTCACAAGGTCATCGACATGACCCACCGCTTCGGCGTCACCACCAACATCCCCGCCTATCTGCCCATCGCCATCGGCGCCGTCGAAATCACGCTCCAGGAGCAGCTCGCCTCGTATGCCGTCTTTCCCAACGACGGCCTCCGCGTAACCCCACGCCTCATCCGCAAAGTCTCCAACGCCGACGGCATTTCCCTCTGGGAAGACAATCCTGAGGTAACCGAGGTCATTGACCAGCAGACCGCCCGCACCATGATGACCTTCCTTCAGGCCGTCACCAGTTACGGTACCGGCGCAGCAGCCAAGCAGCTCAACCATCCTCTCGGAGGAAAAACCGGCACCACCAGCGACTACACCGACGCCTGGTTCCTTGGCTTCTCGCCTTCCGTTACCTGCGGCGTCTGGGTCGGCTTCGACGACCGCCAGTCTCTCGGCGAAAAAGAGACTGGAGCCAAGGCCGCGCTTCCCATCTGGATGGCCGTCATGCGCCAGGCCATCGCCGGCAAAGACGGCGAGCAATTCCTCGCCGATCGGAAAGGCGAGCCGGCGGTGCGATCCACGTCCCTGCTGCAGGCCGCTACCCACATACCCGCCGTCCCAGCCGTCGCTTCGGCCACCCTCGGCACGCCGGCCAAGCCCAAACCCGTGGCCAAGCCGTCAGTCTCCCCGCCCGCAGCCGTTTCCCCGGCGAAGGCCCCAATCGTGCCCGCTCCAAAGCCGGCCAACAAGCTGACCGTCGCCGCCTACTCGGCCAAGCCCCTGGTCAATTCCCAGGCCAAGCCTCTGGTAAAGCCCGCTTTGCATTCACAACTCGCCCCTCCCGTTCCTCAAGGAAGGGTCAAGCCGGCCCTC